>Ga0209831_1000016_pt1 | contig 130248 bp, 115 predicted proteins | sample Maine_Asex4_meta_FD_187451 | JGI IMG/M metagenome (GOLD analysis project Ga0209831, IMG submission 187451) | Marine algal microbial communities from Maine, USA - Maine_Asex4_metaG (SPAdes) (version 2) | ecosystem: Host-associated > Algae > Red algae > Unclassified | place: Maine, USA... | reverse complement strand
TAATCTAAATCAAAATCTCGGAAGAAACGTTGTAGTCTTTGCGAACGCATTCGCGTTCTAGTCTCTGAAGGAGACGATGGGGCAATAGCCCCGCACTGGATTCTGTCCGAGCATTAGTCCGAAAGCCTGTTGCTATTTCGGCTAGATTCACGGTCTTGACTCTGAGTAAAGCAACCAAAAAGCGCGACGTGAAACGTCGCCAGTCGTCTTACGACGATCTGCGCGAATGCGCTGCGCTAAGAAACTGAGTCGTGCGCCATGCCATTCAAGATGAGGTTTCAATGCTTGTCTAAGTCAGTTAATCTGATTCATAGGGGTTGATGGGTTCAGTGTGGTTACTGTTCATCAAACCCTCTTTCTGTATTGCTTTGCAAGCTTTTCTCTAAACTTTTGTCCTGTACATAGGAAGACACTATTCATCAAACTTAAAACATTAATCGTATCTGATTTTAAACCTACGTAGAGACGTAATGTATTACATCTCTAGCTTCTTACGAAAAACGAAGTCGATCGACTTGAGTCGGAAATGCTAGACTACAATACGAACCATTACTAAATTCAAACTCATCAATAATAATTAGATTTAGCTTTTGATGGGCTTTTAGCGATCGCTGATTGAGCCGATTGATAAAAGTTATGCCAATAGGATATTTAGCAGCCATATTTGTACGCATAGTTGCAAATAGTTGGGGAAATGCACCACCACGGTGCGATTTGGCAATACAGACAGAGCCGTACTGAAAAGAGTTATCAGCAGTAATTTTCTCGCCCTCAAAGTCCATCTTATTCAGGCGAGAGAGCATGTAGGGAACGATTCCCCATTGAGCAAAGTAGTCCCAGCTTCCAGCATAGGCATAGCCAACTACTGTTTGCTGTTTTTCGGCAACAAATAATCCTGTTTGCGCCATGATGGTTTGGATTTGCTCTTTAGTAATAAGCGTAGTAACAAATCCTTCTTTTAATTCCTCGGTCGATAAGTTGCTAGATAGATTCAACGATTGAAGTTTGAGAATAGCGCCTATATCGGATTTAGCAGCAGTTCGAGTAATCATTAGGAATGCAATAAAAACTATACTCACCATAGCTGAGAACATTCGCTCTGTATAATTCCTATCGCCTAGGCTCATTCTCTCAAAATTACTTCAAATGCCAGCCTCCATTGTCTGCTGTTTTTTATCTGACACATTTAATATATCCGTGAGTAAAGTGTCTAAATAAGAAACCTGAGTGGGGTAAGCAAATTCAATTCCTAATTCAGCAAACTTAGCTTTAACCGCCAAATTGATTTCTTGCTGGGCATTCATGTAAACGGTATAGTCACTCGTGTTAATAAAATAGACTACTTCAAAATCCAAACTATATTCACCATAGCCTGCAAAGTGGGCGCGATCGCAGCTTGCATTTTCGGTCTGTTCGATAATGGCGCGGATCGTATCGGGAATCTCTGCCAGTTTTTCAGTACTGGTTTCATAGACCACTCCAAACTTGAAGACGATCCGACGCTGACGCATTTTTTTATAGTTGCGTATGCGCGAGCCAACTAAATCGCTATTCGCCATGACAATTTGCTCGCCATTAATGCTCCTCAATCTAGTTGTTTTTATCCCCACATACTCTACCGTACCCAGATAGTCACCGACAATAATAAAATCTCCTAGCTCAAAGGGACGATCTAAAAGAATCGAAAAATAGCTAAACAAGTCCTGCAAAACTCCCTGAGAAGCAAGCGCGATCGCCACTCCACCAATACCCAGACTTGTCACCACTGCCGAGAGATCGAAGCCTAAATTATCGAGTATAAAAACAATTCCAATCAGCCAAATAACGATGCGGATAGCAGGAATAATCGCATCAATACTCTGCTCCAAATTCACATTATCTCTTTGATAATTGAGCCAGTAAATTTTAATTGCATATTCAATTCCAGCCGAAAATAAGCGGATTGCAAAGATAGTAGCAACCATAATTACCAAAACGTTGACAGTTCGTTTCACGATCGGATGTAGGGTTAAGTTGCCAACTGCTAAGTAAATACTCGTAAGATAGGCAATAGGAATTAAATTTTTTTCAAGAATACTTACTATTGCATCATCGTAAACATTTTCAGTTTTGCTAGCCCACTTTCTCAAACTGCTAAAGGTTACCCGACGGCAGATTCTAATCAAAACTATGAGACAAACTAAGATAACAGTTGCGATTAGGTAGTCGTTTAAATTATTATTGGCAAATTCTAGAGATAAGAAATCAAAGTTCATCGTTTAAGTTGGTTGCCTCTTAATATTTTTGCTTTTATCAATCGGTTAAGATGCAAATTGTTCTCTTAACTTTAAAGTTATCGCCTCATTTTTTAGATGTAGCGTAAGTTAACTAATTGTCGATGGATAATAACCTATTGTCGATGAATAAAACAGTCTTTAGTAGGAAGACAGTAGTTCGACAAGCTACTAAATTGAAATTATTATAATTGGAGCTAAAAATTGTGCGTTTAGGAACACTTATTGGATTCCTAGCTATTATTATTGCCTTATATATTTTGTGGCGTATCAAACAAGTCTTATTACTCGCTTTTGCTGCGGTTGTTTTTGCCACGGCGATTAATCAATTAGTCAAACTTCTACAGGCAAAATTTAAGCTACAGCGAAAAACAGCGATCGCGATCGCCGTTACGGGAGTCTTGACTTTTATTATTGGCTTTATAGTTCTAGTTATTCCGCCATTTATCGATCAGTTTGAAAGGCTAGTTACTCTTGTACCTTTGGGTTTAGAACAGCTTAGTAGCTGGAATGAATGGCTGCGAAATTTAGTCCCCGACAACTTAATTAAAGAAGTTAGAGGACTTGAAACTTTAGGGGAAAATCTTCAGTCTTTCATGGATCGATTTATTGGTAATTTCTTCGATCTGTTTTCTAGCACCCTGGAGATATTTCTAAATTCTCTACTAGTTATAGTTGTCACGATTATGCTGCTGTCTAATCCGACTCCCTATAAGCAAATGTTTCTTCTCATGTTTCCTGCTTTTTATCGTCAGCGGGTTCAAACTATCTTGAAAAAGTGTGAGAAAAATTTGGGCGGTTGGGCAATAGGCATCCTGTTTAACATGGGAGTAATTGCCATCATGAGCGGTATTGGACTGCTGATCTTGGGTGTAAAGCTACCGCTAGCAAACTCTCTATTAGCGGGGATGCTGACTTTTATTCCCAATCTAGGACCAGTTTTAAGCGTTGTTCCTCCCGCAGCGATGGCTTTACTCGATGCACCTTGGAAAGCTTTAGCGGTGGTAATTCTTTATGTTGTGATTCAACAGATTGAAAGTAACGTTTTAACGCCAGTCGTAATGCAAAAACAAGTATCTTTATTACCCGCAGTGACGCTGCTTTCTCAGGTTGCTTTTGCCGTGTTTTTCGGAATTCTTGGTTTATTTTTGGCGTTACCAATTACGGTAGTCGCTCAGGTATGGCTAAAAGAAGTTCTAGTCAAGGATATTTTAGATCGTTGGCAGATCGAACACAATCCCAATCAGTTTAATTCTCTTAGAGTTAGCAAAGCTAGACAAAGAAAGAGTCAATAGAGTTTTTTATTCGGTGGAGACAAGGCGACAATATAGAAAAAGCGATCGCCCATAAGTTTAATGACAATAGAGCGATCGCGATTAACAGATTCAGAAACTAATTACGACTTAGGAATCCAGACGGATACCGAACCTGCTTGACAGCGGAAATCTGCCCAGCCTTCTTCGTTAGTTGTAACTGGCTCATCAATATGCTCGGTTAGATCGATATAGGTTTGGTTTGGCTGACCCACTTCCATCCATTTTGTTCCTTCTCCACCATTACTCAAGACGACTGCTATTCCCCCTGGATGCTCTTCATCACCCAGTCTCGTCCAGCCAATACAGTTTGCGTGGTCGAAGTATTCATACTGTTCGCCGTAAGCCAAGTCTTGACGTACTTTTAAGAATTTATCGATTAACCATTGATGAGAGTCCATAAAAATTTCATGCTCTTCTCCATCTTTACCAACATCTTTGTAATGCGCGCCATAATAGTCAGCATAAAAGACACAGGGATAACCATCTTTTCTCAAAAGAATTAAGGCATATGCCAGAGGTTTAAACCAGGCTTCAACCACAGACTCAAGGGATTGTAATGGTTGTGAGTCATGATTTTCTACTAGAGTTACTGCTAAACCAGGCTGGTCTTTAACCAATGTGCCATCAAAGATCTGACGCATATCAAAGTCATTACCTGTCTTACTTGCTTCAGTAAAATTGTAGTGCAGAGGTGCATCAAACAAAGCCACATCTCCACCAGTTGCACCGATAAAGTGGTGCAGAGCTTCTATCTCGTTTGACCAGTATTCACCTACAGCAAACAAAGGTTTTCCAGCGTACTTCCTGACATGGTTGAGCCATTCGGGAAAAAACCCCGCATTGACGTGCTTAACCGCATCAAAACGGAATCCATCTACGTCGGTAGTATCTATATACCATTCACCCCAATAGTTTAGTTCGCCTCGTACCTCTGGGTGTTCCATATCGAGATCGCAACCCATCAAATAGGCAAAAGAGCCTTTTTCTAAATCTACCTGGTCGTCAAATTTTTTGTCTTTAAATAGATAAATAGCGTTTGCATCCCCGTCATAAGCATTGTAATCAACCGCATCAAAGTGATACCAGCGCCACTCCAATGTTGAATACTTACCGTCGCGCCCAGGAAAGGTAAAGTGAGTCCAGGTTTTAACTTTTTGCAGATCGCCGATCGCTTCATGTCGATTATCGGGATTCATCGGCGTGGCTTCAGTTTCCTCTTCAAAGTCCGCACCTAACATGTGATTAAATACTACGTCTGCATAGGTGCGAATGCCAGCCTGCTTGGCAACTTTAATGGCGTTTACATATTCGCTTTTAGTACCGTATTTAGTACGAACCGAGCCTTTTTGATCGAATTCGCCCAAATCGAAAATATCGTACACACCATAGCCGACATCGTAACCGCCACCAGTACCTTTATAGGCTGGAGGTAGCCAGACAGAGGTAATACCTACTTTAGCTAAATCCTCAGCCTCCTCTGCTAGCTGGTTCCACAATTGACCATCGGGTTCGTTATACCAATGGAAATACTGCATCATAACACCATTAAACTCGGACATACCTAAAACTCCTGAGCTAAAAATAGAATGGCTATAGATTGATTTAATTTATGACTTGGACTTAGCAACCTAAGAAGAACGAAACATTTCTTAACTTTGCTAGGTTGTGATTATTATGTAGCAACTAATAAAAAACAAAATCATTCCTTAGATATATTCGATTCACTCCTAATAGCACAATGCTTTAATCATCGGTTCGACTGGTTGGGAGCGGTCAAACGACGCACGGGAATTACCTCCACGTCGAGATAAATATCGCGATCGACATATTTAGACAGGTTGCTTCTAGCCTGTTCTATTTGCTCTTGAGAGATTGAGCCAAGGGGAGCAGCAATTTCCAAATCGACTCGTACATACCCCTTTCTTGGCGTAACCGTAATTGAGCTTATATCTGCATCACGAAAGGATTCTCTTTTCTCAAGAATAAAATCTTCGATCTGGTGGCGGACATTTTTGGAAACGATTAATTCCCGCATAGATAGAGTTAAGGGAATGCCTAAAATAAACATCACGGCTGTAGAGAATGCCAATCCTTTTTTTGCTCGTTCTAAGTTGCCATAGGACTGAAACAAAAATACTAAGCTGCCAAAAAAGACAATACAGATTAAGTTAGTTAAAAACAGTAATAGCGCCCCAAAAGCAATACTACCCTCACCTTGAGCCAGACCGATCCCGACCACGCTTAAAGGCGGTACTAAAGCTACAGCGATCGCAACCCCAGGCATAGCAGTCGAAATACTGCGACGGGTGTTAGCAAAAGCTCCTGCTGCCCCTGCTGCCATAGCAATCCCAAAGTCAATCAGAGTCGGTTTGACCCGCGACATAATCTCTGTATCGACTGTATCTAAGCCAATAATTGAAGTAACCAACCAAGAAACAGTAATAGTTAGTAAAATACCTTTCAGGACAGTAAAACTAGAACGGCGTAGTAATTTACGATTCCCCATCGCTGTAGAATAAGCCATGCCCACAATTGGTCCCATTAAAGGCGCGACGATCATCGCTCCAATAATTACTGCAGCACTGTTAGCCAGCAATCCCAGGGTAGCAATAATGGTTGATAAGCCCAACATGAAGTGAAAACTAAACGCGGGAACGGACAACCGCCAAATGCTGCGATTAAGACTAGCAATAGGAGTTGGCTTTTCCTTGAGCCAGTGCCAATCCCCATTATCCTGCTCCCACAACTTTTTAAAATTGCCGTTGAGTTTACGAAATAGTACCTTGAGGCGAGTTAGGTAGCGAGGATTGTAAGTAAGTATTACTGTCATGGGAATTTATTAACTGATTAAATTAAAACAGTGATTAAAAATTCAGCATTTATTCAAATTCACCCCATCATTAGCTAAATCGGTGATTTGTTCATCACTCTTCAGGCTGATAAATACAGTTATCAGTTAGTAATCCAGACTACAAATGCAAAAAACTTAAAATCAATAGGGTACTATACTTCCGTAGACCTTAAATTGTCTTCCAGAATATCTAAAACAACTTGAGGATCTGTTGCCTGCTGCATAATTTTTGCTTCTAGATCTTGACGATCGCGAATTATAGGTAAGTCTTCTCTTAGTTCTTCGACTAGTTCGATCAGCTTGGCGATTTTTTGTTCGGTCAACAGGTTGATCTGGAGAGTTAAATGCGATCGCTGTTCTGCCAGCCGATCCTGACGGCTTTGCTGTACCAATACTCCTGTAGCAATGAGTAAAGCAGCGATATCTATGCCCATTGCCTTCGCATCAAATAGTGGTAGACCAAAAGGCAATAGTTCTGGTGCGAGATGAGTACAGGCTGCCCAGCTAGTAAAGAAAAATAATTGCAGGTATAGAAATTCAGACTTACCAAAGGAAGCAGCAATTTTTTCGACTAGGCGGTCTCGCAAAGGCAGATTTTGTTCTTGTTTTGCCTGAAAGCCAATAATTGTCTCAATATTTTTAACTACCTGCGCCGATAAAGGATATTTTTCACCATCGATACAGATCGCTTCGACTAAAGGAGGAATAAGAGGAAATGATTTATCAACTTTAAAAGCCATGCGATCGCTATCCTAGATTTAATGCAACAAGCAATTATTTTTGTACTCTAAACTACCTACAGTGGACTGTCTTCTGTCGGAAGCAATAAATTGGAGGCAGAAGGCAGTAGGCAATATGTAGAGACGTAACATGTTACATCTCTGTAGGTAGTAGGTATTAGATTGTAAACGGCAAGATCGCATATTCGTGCCACTGTCGCTGGTGCCATTCGGCAACGTAGGGATTAATCTTAAACTGTAGCTGTTCGCCAGCCTGTACGTCGATACGCAGAAAAGAGTAGGGTCGCTTGTGGTTTTTTCTTTTACCGCTACGTCCAATATATAGGTTGGATTGTCCGATTGGTTCGGACTCCATATCGGCATCTTGATATAGTACCGTACCTTCTGAACGTTGACGACGCAGACTATGACCACTACCTCCACAGACGATCCAATCGATGTGCGAATCAGCATATCCAGTATCTTTGGTCTGCAGATGTTCTAAGCAGTGCGCGTGTCCAGATAAAACTAGATCGACTACAGAGCGATCGCGGGGCAATGTACCCAATTCTTTAACTACATCATCAAATACTTGGCGTAGGCGATCTCGCACTGCTAAAGTCTGCCCCTGAAACCATTTAGTCTTTTCTGTAACGTAAGGAGGATGATGAAAAAACACGATTCTACCCCGCACCTTTTCATCTTGCCAAGAGTCGATCAGACGACTTTTGAACCATTCAAGCTGTTCCCAATCAATTGTTTGCTGCTGGCGATCGAGCTGTTTGGCTATATCCCGCAAACTTTCGGAAATATGCTCTAGCTTTGCATAATAATCGTCTATTTGCTCTGCTTCTTCGGGATTATTATGGTCGAGAATGTTTAGTGCTTCCTGGATTGCCTGTTGGCGATGCTCTAGCTTGCTGCGGCGCAATAATAACTGTTTTCTCGTAGTTCTTCCTGCTTCTGTATTCGGAATCGCATCGGGTTGATTAAAGGTATTCGAGTCCAAACAGAAAAAGTCAATGCCACCGTAGCGATAGGTATAGTAGCGGTTGGGTAAGCGAGTAAAGCGTCCAGGCTGATAATTTAAACAGCGATCGCTCCCATGCTGCGCCGTATAGTGAGCATCCAGGTGTTTGCGAAGATTATTCTGTCCTTGAACCTCCACTAAATAGTCCAAAAAGGCTCTGGCATAAGCATCACCCCGATCCGAACCGTGCCAGCCCACATCTAGGTCGATTTGCCCCCGCAAAAGGCGGCGGGGAAGCCAGGTAGCCTGAGATAAAATGCCGTAGATTAAGGGCAAGTCGTAATAGTCATGATTACCTGGGGTCAGAAAGAAAGGCTTTTTAAAAGTCAGACGATTGTATTCAAGCTGCTTGGGGTTTTCGCCTCCGACTAAAAACTCGCGATAGGGATTAATAAAATTCTGCTGGTAATATTCGCTCGAACCTACTTGATAGACAACATCTCCCGTATGAATTGTAAAGCGGGAATCTTGCTGCTGGAGCATCATCTCCGCAATCTGACGTTGAGGCTGATATTTGAGATGCGATCCACAGCCACTGTCGCCAATAACCATAAACGAAAAGTTAGGATTATCGCTATCCACTTCATCAATGACTAACTTAGTTTGGTCGATCGCTAGGTCTGAGATAAGACTTCCCTGCCAGCATACCCGACGCTTCATTTGAGCTATCTTTACTGCTATATCAGGATCGGAGACAAACTTCATTTAATTACTGCTGTTGATTGGATGATGATAAATAATGATAATAGGTCAGGTAAATTAAGCCCGAACAAAGGCGATCGCTACAACGAATAGAAATGCTAAAAACTGCCGAATTTCAGAAAAATTCGTTGAAATTCTCTCTTTTTAATCTAACTGTAAACGAATCGTCAGATCAAGCATCGGCGGGATTTAGCTGCATCATCTGCCAAGTTACAAATGTCCCCACAGGACTCCAGAGTAAATAGGGTAGCAACAGCAAAAAAGCCGTATTAGAAATAGGCTGGATAATTAGCGCTAGAATTGCCCCTAAAAAGAAACCAGTTCCCCCGATGATTGTGCCGATCTTGAGGCTACGAGTCTTGCACATTACCAGAGTGTAGAGAGAAATTGCCGTTTCTACGATCGCATAAAAACCCATTAGTAACCAGGTCGAGCTGCTACCGAGATCGGCCTGCCAGACATTATAAGCAGACCATGCTCCGCAAATAAAGACTACCGTCCAGATTATGGGAATTGCCCATTCAAAAGTTAGCCAGTCAGGACGACGTAAGCGTTTAAACCAGCGAAAGTCATCGCTAGAAATAAAACGATTGCAGGTAAAGGGAATAGCGAGGGTAATAATTCCAATTACCAGCCAGGAAGGAATCATAATAATTAATGTTTGAATTATTAAATAATATTTTAAGACCGTCGGTCAAAATTTGAGTGGTTAAATATAAAAGTTAAGGAACAAAATGCCGCGCTTGAAAATGCTGCATGTTCTACATCCGATCTGGTCTTCTTTTGGCAATGATGTTTATCTAGTTTAATAATTGTAAATGTTGGTTTTAATCGAATAATCATCAACATCACCGCGATTACCCCATTTTTTTTCTACCAAGCGCACGTCCGTATCTACTAAATCGTCAATGCTATACTGCCGCAAATCCTGCAAATTGTCCTGAATTGAAACTGTTTCGTTCTCGCTCTGAAAATTCCAGTTGTCTTCTTCTAGCTCAATTTTGTCAAACTGAAAGCTATCTACTGTATTTGTTTGAGCCTGAGCGGAAGAGATGGTATTAAAGGCAGTCAATCCTAAGGCGATCGCACTAAACGGCAGTATATTTTTTAAAGTATTGAGCATAGTGAGTTTTAAATATAATCTTTAGCTATAGTCTATAAAATAGCCAATGAGTTATACATCTTTAGTTAGATAGATATTATTTTGGGAACTATATAAATAAATGAAGTCTAGCTTTACAGAATAACCAGATTAGATTCATGACTCAAAATTCTATGCCGACAGATTCGCAAAACTTTCTTCAGGATCTGGGTAAGGTTGCCCAAATGAGAGCCGAAATTGCCGACTCGATGGCAGTCATCGCCCACACTCTGACGGAAGCCGAACAGGTCAATCAGCAACAGTCGGGAAAACTGGAGTTAGAACAAGATATTGAGGATATTGGTAAGGCTAGCACCAACTTGAGAAATGGCGTGTTTCGTCTGCTCGTATTGGGAGATATGAAGCGGGGTAAGAGTACCTTTCTTAATGCTTTGATTGGCGAAAATATTCTGCCCAGCGATGTCAATCCCTGCACGGCTATTTTGACTATTTTGCGTTACGGACTAGAGAAAAAGGTCACTGTTTATTTCAGCAACGATACTGAGCCAGAAATAATTAATTTTGCCACTTTTAAAACGCGCTATACGATCGATCCTGCCGAAGCAAAACGTTTGGAACAGGAGAAAAAGCTAGCCTTTCCCAACGTCAGTCACGCGATCGTCGAATATCCCCTAACTCTGCTCGAAAAAGGAATTGAGATCGTTGACAGTCCTGGCTTAAACGATACTGAAGCTCGTAATGAGCTATCTTTGGGCTATATCAATAACTGCCATGCTGTTTTGTTTGTCCTGCGAGCCACCCAACCCTGTACTTTAGGGGAACGTCGCTATTTAGAAAATTACCTCAAGGATCGCGGAATTACGATTTTCTTTTTGATTAATGCTTGGGATCAGGTAAAAGATAGCCTGATCGATCCTGACGATCCTGAAGAATTAGCCGAAGCAGAATCAAAACTTCAGCGCGTTTTTAAAGCTAATCTAGCCGAGTACTGTCAGACAGAAACGCAAGACCTGTATGACCAAAGAGTTTTTCCCGTCTGCTCTTTAATGGCGCTGCGAAAAAGACTTAAAGATAATTATGCCGACCTAACCCGAACGGGTTTCCCTGCTTTTATGGGTGCATTAAAAACCTTTTTAACCCAGGAAAGAGCGATCGCCGAACTAAGACAGGCACAGGTTTTAGCTCAGCAGACTAATACTCACGTAAAAGAAGCAGTTAACCGTCGTATTCCCCTGCTAGAATCCGACATCGACGATTTGAAAGCCAAAATTGCTTCAGTTGCCCCAGAATTTGAACTTCTTAACGAAATATGTGCCGATTTTAAACAGGAAATTGTTCGTATTAGCGATCGCAAATCAACGGCGATCGCCAATTCTTTTAGTAACTTTGTCATCGATTTGGGCAACACTTTTGAAACAGATTTTATCCGCTATCAGCCCAGCCTCAACTTTATGGACTTCCTCTCTTCTGGCAAGCGAGAAGCCTTTGAACGCGAACTCACCAAAGCTTTTGAACGGTATGTCAACGATAAGCTAACAGAATGGAGTCGCAGCGCCGAACAAGAAATGGAGTCGGCGTTTGCCCAACTGTCGCAAATTGCTACAGTCTATGGCGGAAACTATACCAACGTGACCGATAAAATTACAGAGAAGCTGACGGGACAGGCTATTCCTCGCTTTAGTTCGGGGCAAGAAGATAATTCTCCTGCTTGGGCAAAGTGGGCAGCAGGGATCTTTTCCTTAGCTAGAGGCAATCTAGCAGGGGTAGCTATGGCGGGAGCGGGATTTGACTGGAAAAACATCATGCTCAACTTTGTCACCGTCTATGGTGTCGGCACGGTAATTACTGCCATTACAGGACTCGCCCTCGGACCGATTGGTTTCGCCCTTTTAGGTCTGGGAATTGGTGTCTTTCAGGCAGACCAGGCTCGCAAAGAACTCGTCAAGGTAGCCCGCAAGGAACTCGTCAAACACCTACCGCAAATTGCCCAGGAACAGTCGCCTAAAGTCGCTCGGGCGATCTCTGACTGCTTTAATACCTACAAAGAAGAAATTAGCCTCAGAATGGATCGAGATATTGAGTCTCGCAGGGCAGAATTAGACAATTTAGTCGAGCAAAAACAGGCGGTAGAAATCGATCGGGGTGTTGAAATTGCCAGGTTAGAACAGTTAGAAGCAGATATCGAACGCGCAACTGAAAAAATAGATCGTCTTTATCGAAGCTACTTAACGGCAATGCAGTAAGCTGTTACGAGCTTTTACTACCCTTCTCTTTGAGATATCTTGTGTAATCCCAATCAAGTTAACACGGGATATCTCATCCCCAAAAGAAACACCCTAACTATTCAACTGCTGGGTAAATTCTTCGCGATTGCTCAAAATAGTAAAATAATCATCCATGCTGGTCAGTTCAAAGAGCATGCGAATTTGCTCGTTAACCGAACATAAGAAGAACTTCACGTCTGCTGCCTTTACCGTCTTGAGGGCTTTAACCAAAGCTCCTAATCCCGAACTATCCATGAAAGTGACCTGCTGGAAGTCAACTAAAATAGTATGTACGCCACTTTCTACACTCTGTTCGACCTGATGCTGAAAATCAGCAGTTTTTGTACCATCTAAAATACCTTCAGGTTCAATTATTTGAACGACAGAATTCATATAATTAAGTAATTATTAAAAATTAAAGTAATAACTAAGTATAGCAAAGAGATCCCTATATAACACTAATAATGTATGTCGGTGAGCTGTTTTAGTTGAGAACTCAAACGCAAAATTCGCAGATTTCAAGCTTGAAGTTTACTTGCTTTAAAATCTGGATCTATCGGTTGACTGTCTCTAACTCAGCTTGGGAATGGTATTCTCAATCTAGAATCTGGCTCAAGTTTACAATAGGGAATCATAATTTTTAATGGAAGCGTATGATGCGATCGTAATTGGTGCTGGTCACAATGGACTAGTCTGTGCTGCCTATCTACTTAATGCTGGCTATAGCGTTTTACTTCTAGAAAAACGTCCCGTTCCAGGAGGTGCTGCAACGACAGAAGAAGCCATCCCCGGCGAAGCTCCAGGATTTAAATTCAATCTCTGTGCGATCGACCACGAATTTATCTTTCTCGGTCCAATTATTGAAGAGTTACAGCTAAACAAATATGGCTTAGAATATCTAACCTGCGATCCGCATACTTTTTGTCCCCACCCTGACGGCAAATATTTTCTGGCTCATCGATCGCTAGAACAAACTAAAGCAGAGATCGCCCGCTACAGCGAACGAGATGCCGAGAAATATGTTGAGTTTATTGGCTACTGGTCGCAATTAATGAGCGCGATCGCACCTTTTTTCAACGCTCCACCCCAGTCTATATTAGGTATCGCTAAAGGTTATAAAGGCAAAAATCTAGCTGACATGTTGGCGATCGCAGGTTCAAAGGATAAGGCGCTCAACTTTATCCGCACCATGATTACCGCCCCCGAAGATCTGCTCAACGAATATTTTGATACGGAACTAGTAAAGGCACCCCTGGCAAGACTCGCAGCCGAAATCGGCGCACCACCTTCGCAAAAGGGCATTACCGCAGGCTTAATGATGCTAGCAATGCGACACCATCCAGGAATGGCTCGACCCAAAGGCGGTACGGGGGCGTTAACCCAAGCCCTAGTTAAGCTAGTCACTGCCAAAGGAGGAAAAATTTTAACCGAGCAAATGGTCAAAGAGGTAATTGTTGAAGACAAGCAGGCGGTTGGAGTCAGAGTTGCAGGTGGCAAAGAGTATCGAGCAAATCGGGCTGTAATTTCCAATATCGATGTCCGTCGGCTCTTTTTACAGCTTATTGACCCCGATGCCGTCGAACCCGTACTGAGAGATAAAGTCGATCGCCGTATTACGAACAACAACGAAACCATTCTCAAAATCGATTGCGCCCTCTCCGAAGTACCCCGCTTTACTGCTTTGGAAACAGATAATGACGAGCATTTAATCGGTACAGTCTTAATTGCCGATTCCGTCGCCCATGTCGAACAGGCTCATTCCCTAGCTACGATGGGACAGATTCCCGATGCTAACCCTTCGATGTACCTCGATATTCCTAGCGTTCTCGATCCAACTCTCGCCCCTGAAGGTAAGCATACCCTCTGGATTGAATTCTTTGCCCCCTATCAAATTGCAGGTAAAGAAGGAACGGGACTACACGGCACTGGCTGGACGGATGAGCTAAAAAACAAGACCGCCGATAACGTCCTCAAGAAGCTAGGAGAATATGCTCCTAACCTGCAAGATTCAATTATTGCCCGCCGAGTTGAAAGCCCTGCCGAACTCGGAGAAAGACTGGGTTCGTATAAGGGCAACTACTACCATCTGGATATGACCTTAGATCAGATGATCTTTTTGCGTCCCCTGCCCGAAATCGCCAACTACACCACTCCAATTAAAAATCTCTATCTTACAGGGGCGGGAACTCATCCAGGAGGCTCGATCTCAGGGATGCCAGGACGTAACTGCGCCCGCGTCTTCCTCAATCGCCAGCAACCTTTGGCTAAAGCTGGACAGTCGGTTAATTCTATGTTGCGATCGCTTTTAGGAATTGACTAAATCTAGATTTTCACCTAGGAATGAGAAAATAGCCTGACATTAGCAGGAAAAACTAATTCCATGTTCCAGAAAAATCTTTTGTGGTTGACCATAGTCATAACCTTATTTGGCTGTCAAAAGCTGGGACAGTCTCCTACAGCGTTGGCAGAAGAGAAAACCGAAGTCTGCAACTATGAGGTAGTTGAAACCTACCCTCACGATCCAAAAGCTTTTACCCAAGGCTTGATTTTCGATCGCGGAGATCTCTACGAAAGTACGGGACTAAATGGGCAATCGACAATTCGTAAAGTCGATCTAGAAACGGGGGAAGTGTTAGAGGTTAAGGATCTAGACGATCGCTATTTTGCCGAAGGCATGACTCTTTGGAAAGATCGCTTGATCCAGCTTACCTGGGTATCTAAAGTTGGTTTTGTTTACGATCGCCAAACCTTAGAACAAATAGCTACTTTCACCTATCCAACTCAAGGTTGGGGACTGACTCACGACGGCAAAGAATTAATTATGAGCGATGGTTCGAGCGTTCTCTATTTTCTAGATGCCGATACTTATGAATTAGTCAGAGAAATAGAAGTTATGGACAATGGTACTTCTGTAGCTCAACTAAACGAATTAGAGTTTGTTAATGGCGAAATCTTAGCTAACATTTGGATGAGCGATCGCATTGCCCGTATCGATCCAAAGACGGGACAAGTAAAGGGTTGGATCGACCTAACGGGAATTTATGAACCCAAAACGGCAAATAAACAGGATGCGGTTTTAAACGGTATTGCCTACGATGAAAAAGAAGATCGGCTATTCGTTACGGGCAAGTTATGGTCAAAGCTATTCGAGATTGATACGGTGTGCCAATCTTAAGTAACGAGTAGCGAGTAGTAAGTATTTTAATATTAATACCTAATGCTATACGAACTTACAGCCTCAGAAAAATTAGCTAAAGCTATTAAACGTATAAATATAAAATGAATCAACAATCGACTCCTCCCACTGCAACTAAAGATCCTCAAGATTTGATAACTCATGGAGATAAGAGGATCGATAATTATTACTGGTTGCGACAGGACGATTCAAAAGTAATCGATTATTTAAAGGCTGAAAATAGCTATACCGATAGTCAGATGCAGCATACCGAGGAGTTGCAGCAGTCTTTATATGACGAAATGCTGTCGCGTATAGAAGAAACAGATCTTTCTGTACCCTATCGTCTACAGGATTATTATTACTACTCTCGCACGGTTGAGGGTCAGGCATATTCAATTTTTTGTCGTAAGTATCAAAGTTTGGATGCAGACGAAGAAATAATACTCGACCAAAATGAATTAGCTAAGGGTCAAGAGTATTTTAGTTTGGGAACGCTTTCTATTAGCCCCAGTCAGCAAATATTAGCTTATGCCGTCGATAACACGGGCGCAGAGCAGTATACCCTGCATTTTCTCGATTTAGCTACCAGAAAACTTTACTCAGAAGCGATCGCCGATACCTATTATTCCTTTGCTTGGGGAAATGATAATCAAACGGCTTTCTATACTAAATTAGATGATGCTAATCGCCCCTATCAGCTATGGCGACACACTTTGGGCAGCAGTCCTAGTGAGGATGTTTTAGTATACCAAGAAGATGACGAGTCTTTTTTCTTAAGCGTGGGAAAAACGCGATCGCGAGCTTATATTCTTTTGAATTTAGGCAGTATGGTCACGTCGGAAATACATTATCTCGATGCCAATCAGCCGACAGCAGAGTTTCAACTATTCCAACCCCGTCAACAGGGAATTGAATACTCAATCGAACATCATAGCAACCGTCTTTATATCGTCACTAACGAAGAGGCGATTAACTTTAAGCTGATGTCAACTCCCGTTGAGTCAATCGACAAGTCGAACTGGCAAACTATAATTCCCCACCGCGAAGACGTGATGCTGGACGGAATTGACGCTTTTGCCGAACATCTGATAATTTACGAACGCCAAGCGGGTTTACCGACGGCGAGAATAGAGACTTTGAAGACAGGAGAAACAACACAGCTTGATTTTCCCGAAGCTACCTACTCTTTTAGTGCGGGAAACAATCCTGAATTTAAGACGACCAAATTTCGTTTTGGCTATAGTTCGATGGTTACACCCTCTTCCGTATTTGACTATGACCTAAGTACGGGAGAAAGAGAACTAAAGAAAGAAACCCAAATACTAGGAGGTTACGATCGCACGAACTATGCCACGGAAAGACTAACGGCGATCGCCTCTGATGGTACAGAAGTACCTGTTTCTCTAGTATATAAAAAGGGTATCAAACGAGATGGCTCTAACCCTCTGTGGTTGACGGGATATGGTTCTTATGGATATGCCTACCCCGCTACATTTTCTTCGACTCGTCTATCACTACTCGATCGCGGATTCGTTATGGCGATCGCTCATATCCGTGGCGGAGATGAAATGGGACGCAAATGGTATGAAGACGGTAAGTTTCTACAAAAGAAAAACACCTTTACCGATTTTATTGCCTGCGCCGAACATCTAATTGCCGAACAGTGGACAAGTCCTGAGAAGCTGGTAATTTCTGGTGGTAGTGCGGGAGGTTTACTGATGGGAAGCGTTGTTAACCTTCGTCCTGACTTATTTAAAATAGCGATCGCCAATGTTCCCTTTGTTGATGTCCTGACGACAATCTTAGATGCCGATCTGCCTCTGACGGTGATTGAGTGGGAAGAATGGGGCAATCCTAACGATTCAGAATATTACGAATACATCAAATCCTATTCACCTTACGATAACGTTGAGTCCAAGGATTACCCCACCATGCTAATTACGGCAGGTTTAAACGACCCCAGAGTTAAATATTGGGAACCTGCAAAATGGACGGCAAAACTACGAGAATTTAAAACCGACGACAATCTGTTACTGCTCAAAACCAATATGAGTGCTGGACACGGAGGCGCATCGGGACGTTATGAATACCTCAAAGAAATTGCCTTTGAATACGCTTTTGTTTTAGATCGACTATTAGAATGAGGGCAGCACGTTAATCGATTTAGAAGATAACTTTCTATCTACTACCTCTGTACGGACGTTCCATACAAAGGACTTGTCCGCATGTACGTCTCTACTTACCTACTACCTATTAATCAGACCACAAACGCCGACGCTGCTTTCCTTTCAACCTTTGATGGGTATCTCGCAACAGGTTGGGAATATCCAGCTTTTCGGGACAGCGAGGCAGACAATCACCGCAGTCAGTACACTTATTGCCCTTCATGCCAGGAAACCAGTGTCCCGCATTTTCGAACATGCCGTAACGATACTGCCCATAGTCAGACATATCATAGGCTACGGTTAAATTACGCAGTCTGAGAACTTCGGGGATATTAATTTGTTCGGGGCAGGGAAGACAGCGATCGCACTGACGACATAGATCCGTACCCAAACTACTAGTTAATTCTGCTTCTAGCCTCGCAAAAACAGACCGTTCGTCGTTCGTAAGAGGATAGCCCATGTCTGCTACCTCTAAAGGCGCAATCAACTCATCTGGATTGGCTGCACCGACGCTAAGAGTAGTAATACGGCGATCGCCTAACAGGAAACGATAGCTTAACTCCAAGGGAGAAAACGGCTTGCATAACTCTTCTAACTTAGGGGGAGGAGTATATAACCTACCGCCCTTATCCGCAGGAGAAATAATAAAGATGCCCATGTCCTTTGCTGCTGCCAGGGCGATCGCTTCTCGATTAATTTGATTGAAGTAATAATAGTGCAGATTGATAAATTCAAAGATATCTGTCTCGATCGCTGCCAAGATTAATTCTGGGCTACCGTGGGTAGAAAAACCCAAATGTCTGACCTTTCCTTGAGACATAGCGGTCTGAATTGCTGCCAAACAACCTTCGGGTCGAATGGCATACTCCAAATGTTCCCAGGTATTGATGCCGTGTAGGGCAAGACAGTCAATATAGTCCGTCTGCAACCTAGCTAAAGACTCATCCAGCCAGCGGGTCATCTGTTCTCGATCTTGGGTGGGAGTCAGTTTAGTCGTGATGTATATATCCTGACGCTTGACTTCCAAATCCTGTAACGCCTGACCTAAATAAGCTTCACTTTGACCATAACCCCGCGCTGTCTCAAAATGATTAATGTCAAGGGCGATCGCCTGCTCGATCGTTTGTCGATAAACTTGACGGCTATCGAGACAACGCATTGTCCCCAAAGAGAATACTGATAAATCTAGTTCTGTTTTTCCAAACCGTCTCAGAGACATCGCCATCGCTTTCACTTTGATTTGAGACTATATCCTTAGCTAGCTAATAGCTAATAGCTTACAACTTAGAGCTAGGGCGAAGCCTTTTGACCGTTGCTATTTATAACCACCTTTATTAATTAGCCGATCGGGACTAAGATCGGAGACAAACTCTTTGAAGGCTTCTCGTTCGGCATTATCGGCATCTCGATCTACGGGGATCGATGCATCAGCCACAACCTCTTCTAATACCCAAATTGGGCTTTCAGTCCGAATAGCTACTGCCACGGCATCACTAGGACGACAATCTATTTCTTTCTTGACCCCATTCGCGTCAATACACAACACTGCATAAAAAACATCGTCGGTTAGGGAGTGGATAATAATTCGCTCTAGCTCAATTTTACAGTCATAGAAAAGATTGGCGATTAGATCGTGAGTCAAAGGACGAGAGGGGCGATGTCCTTCCAAAGCTTTGATAATTGAATCGGCTTGGTCTTGCCCAATAAAAATGGGTAATGCTCTACGCTCTGTACTGTCCTTAAGTAGAATCATTGGACTGCGACTGGCAGCATTTAAGACAATGCCTGCAACTTTCATTTCAATCATTGATTTAGCCTCTGAAGTAATTAAGATTGGCAGGGGTATAAGAGGGATAGATAGCAAAATTTAAACGTACCTATCATCAAATGTAAAGATGTTCTTAGTATCTTTCAACCTCAAACATGGTCAAAAACTAGAATCATAATGTTACTGTTTAATCACAGTATGCCTCAGTTTTTGGCTGTTGCCTGCAACTATTCAGGAAAAAATAATAGTTAAACTATTTCAGTTACACAAAGAACGATATGTTTACAGGTTTAGTAGAGTCTCTCGGTCTAATTGAGAGCTACGGACAAGATTCTTTTGAAGTGTCGATAGTCGGAAACGATCGGCAAATTACCTCCGACCTAGGAATTGGCGATAGCGTTGCAGTAGATGGAGTTTGCCTAACGGTAGAAACTATTTTGGAGCGAGGCTTTGTGGCTACGGCATCTCCCGAAACTCTTGCTAAGACTAACTTAGGCGATCGCGCTCGGGCAGCTAAATACGTCAATCTAGAGACTTCTTTGCGTTTGGGCAGCAAAATCGGTGGTCATTTTGTCACGGGACACATTGACGGAATCGGTTGTCTGATCGAGGCAAATTCCACCTCAACCTCTTGGGAGATTCGTTTTGGGATGCCGACTGGCAAGGAAGAACAGTGGCAGAGTAAAATTGGTCGCTACTTAGTTTCTAAAGGCAGCATTGCCGTTAACGGTATCAGCCTGACTATTGCCGATAGCGCTCCTGACGGCAGTTGGTTTTCAACGGCAGTCATTCCCCACACCTATGCAGAAACTAATTTAAGCTGTTTGCGATCGGGAAATTTGGTAAACCTCGAAAGCGATATTTTAGGTAAATATGTCGATCGCCTAATTGCTCATCGATTGCCAGATCAAAGTCCAACACCAGAAGTTAGCATGTCCTTTTTAACTGACAATGGCTATCTTTAAATTATTATACTGATGCTCGCTATCTGAAGCGAAGTCGTACAGCCCTGCAGTCGTCCTGTAACCCCGCTTGATAGGCTTTGCCCATCGTGGTTATAGGTTATAGGTTAATTAGAACATTCATCCTCAGTACAGGAAACTTCGATCGCTGCGATCGCAGCATCAGACTGATATTTATCGGTGGTGTAGGCTACCCCAGGATATTCGGGATAAATCCCCGCAAAACCAAGTCCGTCAGAAATGAGCTTGAAATATGAGGCTCGAAAACGAATACTGTCGGAATTATAATCATCAAAGGTAATATACTCTACCGATTCCCCATCAACGTTATATGCCAAAATAGCATTGCCATAGATATCTTCTGCTTCTTGGATTGGCGTACCTACCTTAATTCCTTCTTCTGTTTGATAGTTATAGTTGCTGGTCATCAAGAGCGTAATCATATCGTCATCCTGAGGCAGAAAATCGGCAGGCTCGTCATTAGACTCGGCAGTATAGAGAATATAATATTGAACTAAACCTTGCTGGCTAACGGCAACTGCATTTAAGTCGGAAGTAAAGGGCGAGACTGGATTAAATTCCGTATTGGGAGCAGATACCTGTTTGAGTTCTCCCAAGGTCATACCGAGTTTTGCCTTACCAATGCCGTTGGGCGAGATCAAAAATTCTGAAGTCACCGTCTGTTTGGCGCTAACTTCACTAAAATCAGCAGCAACCTTAGTTGTCTGCGAGTCTAGCTGAGCTTTCTGAGGCTGGCAACCAAACAGTGCCAATATTACCAGGAAGATAATTTTGTTCATAGAAATCGCCAAGGCTTTTAGACCTTGAGGTATTTATCTTTTAATAAATGTATTCTGAAGTTCGATTGAAACAGTCTCAATATAAATAATTGAACCATATTTTTAGCAGTTTAAAACTAAAGAACGTAGAATCCTGAATTACCAATCGCTGCGAGTCTAAACAGTTGATTCCTGTTTACTTAGTGTTTTTTGTTATGAGTTAATGGCTATAGCTCAAACGATTATTAAAAGGCTCTTTTTGTTGGCTTGCTTGCAGAGCTTACAGTTGCCACTTCTAAGCATATCTCGATCTGTTAAGCGATAAAAAATGATTAATTATTTTAAAGAATTACCTAGTTTTAAACTTGTTATGTTTTATCTTCAGCTTTTGGTTAGAAAATACCTGTATAGCAGCTAATCTCATAATAAGACGTCCTTTTAAGTACTTGAGTTCTACTATGCTGTAGATAAAGAATTGGGAACTGAAAACATGACATTGGCTGGCGAAAATTTAATCTACCCAACTACAGACCGAGTAGCTCAAAGCGATAATTATCATGGAGTGGCGATCGAAGATCCCTATCGTTGGCTAGAAGTTCCTGACTCTGAAGCAACAAAAGCCTGGGTGCAGGCTCAGAATAAGGTGACAAATAGCTATTTGGCTAAAATTCCTGCGAGAGAAAAAATACAGCAAAGGTTGACTCAGCTGTGGGACTACGAAAAATATGGCATTCCTTTTAAACGAGGTCAGCGCTATTTCTATTTGAAAAATGATGGTTTACAAAATCAAAGCGTTTTATATACTCTGAACTCTTTGGATAATGCTGGAGAAGTATTACTCGATCCTAATACTCTATCTGAGGATGGGACTGTTGCTTTATCGGGGCTATCAATTAGCGATGATGCTCAATGGTTGGCATATGGTTTATCGACCGCAGGCTCTGATTGGGTAGAATATCGAGTTAAGAATATTGCTACGGGAGAGGACATTGAAGATCGTTTGCAGTGGATCAAATTTTCTGGAGCATCTTGGACAAAAGATAATCTGGGCTTTTTCTATAGTCGCTATGATGAGCCAAACGATCGAACCAAATTAGAAGATGTTAACTATTATCAGAAGCTCTACTACCATCGCCTAGGTACTGCTCAATCAGAAGATACTCTCATTTACCATCGTCCCGACCAAAAAGAATGGGGATTTAGCGGTGGCGTTACCGAAGACGGTAAGTATTTAATTATCGGCGTATGGTTGGGGACAGATAGTAAAAATCCGATCTTCTACAAAAATTTAAAAGATGCTGATAGTCCTGTAGTTGAGTTGATTAGCGAGTTTGAAGCTAGCTATGGGGTAATTGATAACGATGGGGATACTTTTTGGGTACAGACGGATCTAGATGCTCCTCTGGGTAAAGTAATTGCGATCGATTTAAATAATCCCAACAAAGCAAACTGGCAAGAAATTATTCCTGAAACGACAGAGACACTCGAAAGCGTAGGCATATTAAATAATCAGTTTGTGGCGGACTATCTTCAGGATGCGCGATCGCAAATCAAAATTTATGCTTTAGACGGTAGTTTTGTTCGTGAAGTAGAATTGCCTGGAATTGGTTCGGCAGGAGGCTTTAATGGCAAACGCCAAGACAGCGAAACCTTCTATACTTTCACCAGCTTTACTACCCCTGCTACCATTTATCGCTATGACATGAAGACGGGAGAGAGCCAGCTTTTCCGTCAGCCACAGGTAGACTTCGATCCAGAAGCCTATCAAACTCAACAGGTGTTTTATCCCAGTAAAGACGGTACGAAAATTCCCCTGTTTATTACCTACAAAAAGGGAATCAAACTAGATGGCAATAATCCTACTTATCTCTATGCCTACGGCGGTTTTAATATCTCTCTGACTCCTAGCTTTTCTGTGAGTAATTTAGTGTGGCTAGAAATGGGAGGAATCTATGCCGTTGCTAACCTCAGAGGTGGTGGCGAATATGGTGAAGCTTGGCATCAGGCGGGCATGAAAGATAAAAAGCAAAACGTCTTTGACGATTTTATTGCGGCGGGAGAGTGGTTAATCGATCGGAAGTACACTAGTTCTAGTAGGTTGGCGATCGCTGGCGGAAGTAACGGCGGTTTGTTAGTTGGTGCCTGTATGGCTCAACGTCCCGATCTATTTGCAGCAGCTATCCCTGCGGTGGGTGTGCTGGATATGCTGCGTTTCCACAAGTTTACGATTGGTTGGGCATGGTGTTCGGAATATGGCAGTCCCGATAACGAGGCTGATTTCAAAACTCTTTATGCCTATTCTCCCCTACACAATCTCCAGGAAGGTACAAACTATCCCGCAACCATGATTACTACTGCCGATCGTGACGATCGCGTTGTCCCCGCTCATAGCTTTAAATTTGCTGCTGCGTTGCAGGCTGCCCACGAGGGAGATAATCCCGTTCTGATTAGGATTGAAACCAAAGCGGGTCACGGGGCTGGCAAACCCACTAGTAAAATCATTGAAGAAGCTGCGGATAAGTGGGGCTTTCTGATGGCTAATTTAGGCATGGAGTAGTTTGCTGGGGGTAAACGATCCTTTGCCCCTTGCTTTATCGAGCAATATTTTAAAATCAAGGTATATGAACTATTTTCGTCCTGCGATCGCCGAAATGCAAAGTTACACGCCTGGAGAACAGCCAAAACCAGGCACGGCAATTATTAAGCTCAACACGAATGAGAATCCCTATCCTCCTTCGCCCAAGGCGCTAGAAATCTTACGCAGTCTGGATACTGAATGGTTGCGACGCTATCCCGATCCTTATTCGCGAGATTTCTGTCAGGCGGTTAGCAGGGTTTTAGATGTTCCTGCCGAATGGATTATTGTCACTAACGGTAGTGATGACATGCTCAATATCTTGATTCGTGCCTGTGCCGAGGGAAAAGAGCGCAGGGTAGTTTACCCGATGCCTTCTTACGTGCTGTATCGAACTCTGGCATCATTGCAGGCTGCGGAGGTTGTAGAAGTTGCTTATCCCAAAGATTTTCGGTTGCCGATTGATGAGTTGGTAGCTGCCAATGGTGCGGTTACTTTGGTTGCGTCACCTAATAGTCCTTCTGGTCATATTGTTCCCCTGGATGATTTACGTACTTTGGCTAGTCGAGTGTCGGGAATTTTGGCTATTGATGAGGCTTATATAGATTTTGCCGACTATTCGGCTTTATCTTTGGTACAGGAATTCGATAACGTAATTGTTTTACGCACCATGTCGAAAGGTTATTCCCTGGCGGGTTTGCGTCTCGGTTTTGGCATTGCCAACCCTCAATTAATTTCAGGCTTATTTAAAGTCAAAGATAGCTATAACGTTGATGCCTTAGCGATTTTAGTTGGCACGGCAGCTATGGAAGACCAGGAATATAAAAATACTTGTGCAGAGAAGGTAAAGCGATCGCGCAGTAAACTAGCTATAGATTTAAAACAGCTTGGTTTTGACGTGCGAGATTCTCAGGGCAACTTTTTGCTAGTCACGCCACCTAATAATAGAGAAGCAAAAAATATCTATCAGTCTTTGAAGTCGCAGAATATCTTAGTTCGCTACTTTGACATGCCAGGGTTAGCAGATAAATTACGTATTACTGTTGGCACTGAAGAACAGAATCAGCAATTATTGAAGGCGATTTCTTTATCGATCGATAACTCGTAGAGAGATTCAATCCAGTATGTTTATCCCGAACTCAAATCGCTCACGATACAAATAAATCGTACATTTAAGAAGCGATAGGATAAAATAGTAGGATAAAAATATCTCCCTATCCATATGACAAAAAAAATTTCTATTACTCTCGATGATGAAATTGTTCAATTTATAGATGCTCAGGGTTCTAATCGTAGTAAAATTATCAATGAGTTTTTGACTAAGATTAAACAAGAGCAACTTCAGAATGAGTTGAAAGCTGCCTATATCGACCAAAATAACGATCCTCAGTTCTGGTCAGAATTTAAATTATGGGATTGTACGATTGGTGACGGATTAGATGATTAAGCCAAATTACCGTCGGCTCGATATCTGGTACGTTCGATTAGACCCGACGGAAGGGAGTGAAGCGCAAAAAACGAGACCTTGCCTGGTTTTGCAAAATAATGTGGGAAATGAGTTTAGTGACGTTACTATCATCGCTCCCTTTCTCGAACCTAAGAAATATCCTTTTGTCGTCAATGTTAAGCCATCTAGCACGAATGGATTAGATCGAGTTCGAGGATTAAATCTTAGTCAAATGCGCGTTGTTTCATACACTCGTTTCATTTCTCAACTCGGTGTTTTAGAATCTCAATACACAAATCAGATCGACCGAGCGGTCTCTATTGAACTTTCTCTTTTCAATTTCTAATATTGATTGGCTTTTGCCTCAATCTACTCGATCCGAACTTAGATTGTTTATTCTCCCTGGGGAAAACGCTCCCATAAATCTGTTCCTTGTCTGAGACTTTGATGATCGCCATTACCCAAAATCAAATGATCCAACAGCGGAATATCCAAACATTGCGCGCCTTGCAATAGCTGTTCGGTTAGATAAATATCTTCAGGAGATGGCTCTAAACTCCCAGAAGGATGGTTGTGAGCAATAATCAGCTTTGTCGCTCCCTGTCGCACCGTTTCGCGAAAGACCTCACGAGGATGGATCAGAGTTTCTGTTGCCGTACCGATAGTTAAAATTTTGGCAGCGATTAGGTAATTTTTAATATCCAGCATTAATACAGCAAAGCGTTCCTGATTTTGCCACATCAGATCGTTGCTCAATACTGCTGCTGCGGAGGCGGGACTATCGACCGTAACTCGCTCATTAGGTCTAAATTTAAAGGTGCGTTTACCCAATTCCACGGCTGCAATAATTGTCGCCGCTTTGGCAGGACCAATCCCAGGAATTCGCATCAGCTCACGGGGATTGACGTCTCGCAAAACATCTAAAGGCGCGCGTCTATACTTACCTAATTCTTGCAGTATATGCTGCGCTAAACCAACAGCAGATAAATTCCCCCTAGTCTGTCCCGTACTAATTAAAATTGCCAGTAACTCTGCTTCAGACAGATTTTTTGCCCCTACCGCCATTAATCTCTCGCGAGGACGCTCACTAGCTGGTAGGTCGGCAATTCTCAGACGATAGGTCATAGCAGAAGCAAAATAAAGGCTTTATACTACAAATATATCCTGAGTAATCTGGCAATTAAGCTAGCTCCATCTAATCTTTAATTAACTCCACGGCATCTTTACCATCAAGCTCGTTGAAGTATACCTTCACTTTTTCTTCCGAGGCGGTGGGTAACTGCTTGCCGATAAAATCAGGATGTATCGGTAGTTCTCTGTGTCCTCTATCGACCAATACCGCCAGCCGAATCAGTTGGGGTCTACCATATTCTGTAACCGCATTTAGCGCAGCGCGAATAGTTCTACCTTTATAAATTACATCGTCTACTAGTACTACCGTCTTACCCGTTAGATCTATCGGTATTTTAGTTTTAGCAGGAATGCGAGTTTTAATCTTATCTAGATCGTCGCGATAGAAAGTAACGTCGATCGCCCCAACGGCTACGGGCGTATTTTCGAGAATCTCAATTTGATTTGCTAATTGATTAGCTAGAGGCACACCCCTAGTATGGATACCCAGTAAAATTATTTGTGACAAGTCTCCCGAACACTCGACAATCTGAGAAGCTAAACGATTGATAGTACGACGAATTTCTTCGGCAGACAGGATGGTAACTACTTGGGCTGACATTGATTAGAACCAGTAACGAATAGTTCTATTTAATCTATCATTCATCAACCTTAAATTCCCCGTAACGGAAAGCTTCTAAACTAGTAACTGGGAACGAAGCTAACTCTATCAGACGTACGATGAGCGAATCTACCAGACAAATCACGATCCATTCTCCTTTGGATATGCACATACATTTTCGAGAAGGAGCAATGGCGCAAACCGTTATTCCCTTGAGTTCTCATGCCTTTGCTGGGGGTGTGGTAATGCCAAATCTAGTGCCTGCAGTGGATAATTTGAGCCGTTTGCAGGGATATATTCAAGAGATTAAGACTAACCTGGGTCGAGATATCTTTGAACCATATATGACGGTATTTTTCCGCGACTATAGTTATCAAGAGCTAGCGGAGTTGAAGCCATATATTTTGGGAGTCAAGCTATATCCTGCGGGGGTGACAACTAACAGTAAAGATGGTGTTGCATCTTTGAATAAAGCCGAAACCACGATTAAACATCTCGAAGATTTGGAGATTCCTCTATTAGTGCATGGGGAAACTCATGGTTTTGTGATGGATCGAGAAAGGCTATTCTTGCCCACTTTTGAATATTTGGCGCAGAAATTTCCTAAGCTCAAAATTATCATGGAGCATATTACTACAGCCGAGGCGGTATCTCTATTAGATCGCCATGAAAACATCTATGCAACGGTAACTCTGCACCATTTAATTATTACCTTAGATGATGTAGCGGGAGGATTATTGCGCCCACATTTATTTTGCAAACCGATCGCTAAACGTCCCGAAGATCGAGCAGCTTTAGTTAACGCTGCTGTCAAAGCTCATCCCAAACTTATGTTTGGTAGCGACTCTGCACCTCACCCAATCGATAAGAAAGAAGCTTGTGGTTGCGCTGCGGGAATTTTTACCGCGCCGATCGCTTTACAGGCTTTAGTCGAGTTATTCGATCGGCATCAGGCAATTGCTAATCTACAGGCTTTTATATCCGACAACGCTCGACGCATCTATAATATTCAGCCACCAGTTAAAACTGTAACTATAAGCGAAAAACCTTTTATCGTTCCCAAAATGTATGACACCGTTACGCCAATGTTTGCCGATCGAGAATTACCCTGGTCAATTACTCAGGTTAGCTAATTGCAATTTAAGAATCAAATCTATGTATATTGAGCATAATAGCTAGCTTTCTAATGATTTTAGGTAAGTTCTGATACAAATACCTCCAAAAAATGATGACAACATATACCTAGTAGTTTATATAGCGCAACATGAACAGCTCGGTATCTCTTATCATTGCTTCAGTTTTGGGTTTCGTATCAGGAATGAGTCATGGCGTTATTTCTCATTATCAAGACCTACCGTTTTCTTTGTCCGAGCAGGTGATTGAATCGATTAATATCGATCTTAATTAGATTTGGCGGCGATCGCATAGTACCCAAAAATGTAGCTATTGATACAAATAATTAAGAAAAAAGCAAAGGTAGCCCTTGTTACATTTTTCCTTGAGACAATATAGGAAAGAATTTATTATTGTCGAGGTTGTAACAAATGCAGTTACGCACATCAAACGAAAATTTATCTGGCTCCTATGCACTTCTTGCTATTCCTTTAGTGGCTTTGGTCACTTTTGTAGTTGGCTATACCGCTTCTCGCGCTCACCTTAGCCAAACAGACACGCAGCAAAATGTAGTTACCGAAGACTATAATTTGGTCATTCCTCACCAAGCTACATTGTGGAGTGATTTTGGTGCTTAGTCTCAGCCGATACTTGAGATATTTGAGCTAGTTAACTTAATTTTAAAGCCCTAAAGGTAGATTCCTTGCATCTAACCTTTAGGGCTTTTTGATATTTTAAAAAAGATATTTAAATTGATATTATTATAATATTTCATCTATCAATGATGATTAAAGCTGGTAGCAAAAGAACCCCATTCTAGGCAGTTGAAAACACCATTCTCCAGGAGTAACAACTAGCTGCTTTTTGGCTCTTGTATTTGATTTTACTTTTTTCTTGGCTGCTTGTGCTGGTGCAACATTGACGCTAAATAGAGTTAGAGCTAGGAGAAGACAGGGTAGTTGCTTTTTCATGATTTTATTAAATGAGTTAATTAATGAAGCTTTTTTAAAGTTTTTCTCTTTCTATAAAGCCAGTATAAAGTTGCTGCTATTAATAACCCGTGACTGCCGTCACTCTTTTGAGAGATATTTAATCACTCCCCTACAGGATCTAAAGATAGATGCTTTGCCGATAGGTCTACAGGCGATGATGTCGGGAGAATATAGCAGCTTCTAGGTAAGAGAGATCGCACGTGTTGGCGCAGCAGATTGACTAGCTTTCTAGCTTTTCGTAGCATCTAAACTATCTATCCTTATCTACTGCCGTGGCAAGATTTAAACAGTGCAATATGGATTTGATGAAAGATTTGTCCCTCTTCTCTCTTTGCGTCTTTGTGCGAACAGAATCTAATGTATCAACTTAGACTTGCCACGCCACTACGTTTGCATGCCTGAAGATCGGGTATAGATCTATATATGGTCTACCCAATAGAAAACTGCTATGGTTTGTAGCAACAGGGAACTTAAGCCAAGCGGGTAATTGATGAGCAATATCTTGATTAGTAACGATGACGGTATTTTTGCTTTGGGAGTACGTACTTTAGCGAATACTCTTGCCCAAGCTGGTCATCAGGTTACAGTAGTTTGTCCCGATCGCGAACGTTCGGCAACAGGACATGGTTTAACTCTACATCATCCTCTTCGAGCCAAAGAAGTTGATTCTATTTTCGATAAAAACGTAGTTGCTTGGTCGTGTTCGGGGACTCCCGCCGACTGCGTTAAGTTTGCCTTAAGCGCGGTTTTAAAAACCCGTCCCGACTTTGTTTATTCTGGTATCAACCACGGACCTAACTTAGGAACAGACGTGCTGTATTCGGGTACGGTTTCCGCAGCAATGGAAGGAGTCTTAGAAGGTATTCCTAGCGTTGCCTTTAGTTTGGCTAGCTTTTCTGGTTTGGAGTTTCAGCCTGCTGCTGATTTTGCCGTTAAACTTTTGCCACAGTTAGATAATGATTACCCCAAGCCACCATTGTTGAGCGTTAACATTCCTCCTGTAACCACATCAGAAATTGCGGGGGTGCTGGTTACTCGCCAAGGTTTGCGTCGCTATATTGAGAAGTTTGAACGGAGACTAGACCCCCGTGGCAAGAGCTATTACTGGCTGGAAGGAGAAATTGTAGAAGATATCGAGCAGCCAGAAGATGTTAATCTTCCGCCTCATATTTTGACTGACGTGCAGGCTATCCGCGATCGCTATATTACGATTACGCCTTTACAGTACAACCTTACAGATGCCACGATTGTAAAACACCTCTGCGAGCAAGAGTTTTTCAGCGCTGAGTAGATCTTTTCGGCATTAACCTAGTTTGCCAATATCTATAGATGCCGATTAGTTTACCCAGACCTTGTTGGGGTTTAAATATTAGCAGTCGAAGGGTATTGAGCATCATCCGCAGATTTGTCCGTATAAAAGTATTGAGACTACCGTGTTTCTCTATATGAATTAGGTAGCTCTGGGTAACGTGCTGATATTTAGCAAATAAATTGCGATCGCTAATGGTCGAAGTATCGTGAAAAATCTTAAGCCAGGGAGTTACAGCAATTTTATGCCCCTGCTGACCATAACGAAGACAGAAATCCAGATCCTCATAATATAAGAAATAGCGCGGATCGAAATAGGGGCAGCTAGTAAATTTAGTCAGGTTAATTAATAAACTACAGCCACTCGTCCAGTCGGTTTCCCAATAGTCTGCCTTTGAGTTTTTAGGTAAAGAGTCAACCGTAGTTAAAGCAGCAGTCCCAGGAGTAAATGTTCCCCCTGCGCTGGTAAGTTTGTCATCCGAGTCATAAACCGTCGTGCCTAAAATCGATATATAAGGATGTTGCTGAAAAAAAGAGATCGCTATATCCAGAGGATCTTGTTCCTCATTCTCAACATTTAGATCGAAGTAGGTGTCGGGATTGAGCGACCAAACGATCGCCTGGGGATTTTGAGCGTAAATCCAGTCTAAGCCGAGGTTAGAGGCGCGACCAAAACCCAAATTTGACTCTGCTTCAATGATGGCGATCGATTCATTGCTTAAGCAGCAGATCTCTTGGTCTTCAGGAGAATTGTTAACAATAACTATTTGATACTCAGATTTATTTGGCTCTAGAGAATTAATCAAACGCTCGATAAGCTGACTGGAATTGTAGTTGACGATTAAAAAATATAGTTTGTGTATCTGCATTGTTCCGAGCGTGATTGAAAAAAGTCCTAATTCAGCCTTATTGTGCCAAAAATACACGTAGTTTGTGTTCTCGATTGTTTAACAAGTTAATTGGCGCTTTCTTGACTGTCTATCAACCAAGTTGCCGATAAAAATTGCTCCAGAAAGATTAAATTGCTCTATCCAATTAGATAGAGAGAATAAATCTATATTTAGATAGAAGAACTAAGCTAAATAACTTGGTAAATTATTAATAACTTGGATACGAAACAAACACGTAGCAAGCAAAGCTACGTAAATACATAAATTATTAACAAACTTAGGAGTAAGACATGGGTATTTTAGCTTGGGTAGTATTAGGATTAATCGCAGGAGCATTAGCAAAACTAATTTATCCTGGTCATCAAGGCGGTGGCATTTTCGCTACAATTGGTTTGGGTATTTTAGGCGCTTTGATCGGAGGTTACGTTGGTCAAGCCTTGCTGGGAGTCGGAGCGACAGCATTCAGCATTGGTGGAATAGTCACTGCTGTGTTGGGCGCAATGCTACTAATCTTCATCTGGGGTCTGTTGACTCGCAGTGCTGCATAATCTCTAAATAATTCAGTAATTAAGCAGTAAGTAAAATTTCTTCATAAATAAATGTGTAAAGAGACGTTATTAATAGCGTCTCTTTTTTTGCTTTTAAACAAAACAAATAGTTGCCATCTATGGTTTTAGAAAACCTTTCTTCTTTTTTTTCTTGGCTTTAGATTTAGTCTTTTGTAACTGAGCGAGGGCAGCTTCAAAAAGATTATTTAAATGGATTGGGACACTGGCGATCGCTGGCAGTTCGGGCGTGGCAGATTTACCATGTTTCAGCAATAGCGAATCAAAATCTGTTGCTAATTTAAACGGTTTATCTAAATAGTTTTGCAGCAATTGTTCCAAACCTTGAGGGTGCGATCTCTTTAACTGTTGCCAGACATAATAGTTGGCTTCTGGCATTGCTAAATACTTCTTCACTAAACGATTGGCGTTCTCAACGTGAGTAGAGTCGCCAAGATTATCTGCCGTCAACAGATCGATAAACTTTTCATGATTGGGTAAAAACATTTGTCCCCACTTTGCTTCGGAATAGACGGTGACTGATTCTGCCTGCTTGATTTCTGGGGGTAAGTCTACCTTTGGTGTCACCATTGATTTACTTTTATCCTGCATCATCTTGGCTACTGCTGGGGCATCCACGCCTAGATTCTCTGCTGCATCACTAAACTCCTCTTCCGTTTTGCCTGATTCTGCCAGCAATTCAGATAAAGATTTAGAGTCATCAATACCAACTTCGGCGAGCTTTTTCTGGCTCATCATCTGCTGGAGTTCGCTAATTTTCTGGTTTAGCTTATAGCCTGGTAAAGTAACGTAGTCGCTACCCATGTAGTCTACAAACTCTTGATGATATACCTCTACCGATGACCAAGCCTCTTCTAATAAATCTGGAGCATCAGCATATAGCGATTCTGGGTAATTATCTCGAAATTCACCAACTGCTACGGCTAGCTTTGGCTGGCTTAGTCTACCTTTAATAATGCGATCGCTAAAAAAGACCCATTCTGTTTCAGAGATCGGCGCAATAATCGAGAGAATAATTTCTCCTGGCTGCCATCTTGACGTCTCCTTCTCTGACATCTCGGAATGTTTGTAAACTGTACAGGTTTTAGCCGTTAGCCAGTTCATCAAGCGATAGCTATCTGCTTCTATCGCCTGAATTTCAAATAAGCCAATAAAATTGTTCTGCCAACGTTCGACAGTTGCTAGATCGTCTGGGGATAAATCTGTCTGTTCGATAAATAGATCTAGAGGTGTCCGTGTTTCAACTTCTCCCTGAGTCAAAAACAGATCGACGGTTAGATTTTGCTGCTTGATACCATAACTATTTTTCTTGCCTTTTTCCGCAGCGTAGTTTTCTAAAGCGGTAGCGATCGCACCTTCGTCATCGTATACAAAATTGACTAAATTTTCTTTTAGTTCCAAAACTCTGGTTAAATCGGGCATAAATAAATTTCTAATATTTAATAGAGATAGGTCATTATCTTATTGATAATTAAGCAACTCGTCATCTAATTGACGATAGACGTTTGATATCATAAAGTCCAACTGCATAGGTGGGATTATGAGCAAAAAAGTACTGGTAATTGGCGGCTATGGCAGAATTGGCAAAAGTGTCGCTCAGGATTTAGTAAAACATACCGATGCCGAGGTTACGATTACTTCTCGTCAAGCTCAGCCAGAAATTGCGCCATTTAGGTCTCTGGTTTTAAATCTAAGCGATCGCCAAACTCTTCAACAGGCGATCGCTAATTATGACCTGGTAATTCACTGCGCTGGACCTTTTCATCATCGAGATGGCAGAGTTTTATCGTCCTGTATTGATACAGGAGTTAACTATATTGACGTTAGCGATCATCGTTCTTTTTATCAGCGAGTAATTCAAGATCGAGATAGGGCGATCGCTGCTGGTATTACGGCTATTCTAAACACGGGAATTTTTCCTGGTATTTCTAACAGCATGGTCAAACAGGGTATTGAAGAATTCGATCGACCCCAAAAAATTCATCTTAGCTATATCGTTGCAGGTTCGGGTGGTGCGGGGTTAACGGTGATGCGAACTACATTTTTAGGCTTACGCAACAAGTTCTCTGCCTGGATCGATGGAAAATGGCAAGATACACTACCCTATACCGAACGGGAAGTAATTGAATTTCCTGCACCCTACGGTAAGACGGGAGTATATTGGTTTGATGTGCCAGAAACCTATACTTTTGCCGATTCTTTTCCTGTCGAAACGGTTATCACCAAGTTTGGCTCACTTCCCGACTGGTACAACCATTTAACCTGGATTACCGCCCACGTTTTTCCCGAAGCCTGGGTAACTAGTCCCAGAGGCATTGAATTCTTTTCTCAGGTTAGTTATGCCATGACCAAAGTAACCGATCGCTTTAGCGGAATTGGCGTGGCTATGCGAGCCGAAATTACGGGAGAGAAAGCAGGTAAACCCCATACCTACTGCAGTACCATGACCCATGAAGACACGGCGGTTGCAGCAGGATTTGGCGCGGGGGCGATCGCACAATTAATTTTAGAAGGCAAGTTAAATCGGCCTGGAATCTATCCCGTCGAACAGGTACTATCAACAGAATTATTTATTGCAGCAATGAACAGCAGACAGGTAAAGATCGAGATTGCTTAGAAAGATAAACAAACGTATCTGATTCCAGTCTCCTAGTGAACATGGGGGTAAGTAAGAATACCGTTTAGTCAACTTCAAACCCCGAGCATAAATTAATTACTACCTACTACTCAAGCGAAGCGATAGTAGTCTCCCAGCATAATTATTATTAAGTGTTTCATCTCTAGATCGGGATAGATCGTTTTTTTGTATGATGAAAATGCTCACTAAAATAACTGATTAATTAGTCGTTCTGGTTAAAACCTCTTCTTTCACCACTAATCAGATTAATTATTTCAGTCACAAAATTACAGAAATTACCAAGCAAGCAATATGGGTATTTTTAATCAAATCTTAGAAGCGATCGATAGTCCCGAAAGAGAAGCTAGCAATAACCAGCTAGGCTCAATCCTTGATACGGTTCAGCAGTTGAGCGGGAATTATCAGGCTGAACCCAGTGCGGTACAGTCGGCAATGTCTATCGTCGGTAACTATACCAAGTCGGCGCTACAGCAGCAGCGCAACCAGGGTGGTACATCCCAGGTAAATCAAATGTTGAGTCAGTTTGGTGGCACTCAAGCTAGTCCCCAAGTTTTATCTTCTTTGTTTGGAAGTTCGCAACTGCAAAGCATGATCGCGCAAATTACTAGTCGTACTGGCTTAAACGCGAGAACAGTTCAATCAATGCTGCCGATTCTCGTTCCTCTGGTATTAAATTTTTTGAGAACGGGAAATAACAAAAATAATGTTCGGAGTGGCAATCCCGTCTTAAATAGCTTTCTTGACTCCGATGGGGATGGTGATGTTGATATCAAAGATATGATGAGTATGGCTTCCCGTCATCTCGGTCGATAGATAATAAATATAAATGCGATCGCTGCTTTAGTTTGAGTATTGGGCTGCACTTCGTTCGACTCAATCTATGAAATATGCGATCGCTTCAAAAATTTAATTAGATAAATCAAAGAATATAGCGCTTCAATCTTATCTTTGATTCATTTATCGATAAACTTCTTTTAAATAAGCTAGAAGAGGTTTATTTCGTCTATTGAGCGCAAAATGCCTTAATCATGCTTATTTTCCAGATGGATTAGTCATAAAGAACACAATAGATTTAAGCATTTATACTAATAGTTAAATATCAAAAGATTTAATTATAGTACATGACAGTACAGTTGCATATAATCAGAAACATATTTATCAAAGAATTGCGATCGCACGTAGTTGCCCCATAAAAAACTTATAAAGGTAACAAGCAAATAGAAAAAGATTTTGTAAAGCACTTACGAGTTAGGCTAAATGTATTTTCCATAAGATACAGGGCAGTAAAAACTATATTTACAGCTTTATAAGTTCAATCCATTTGCAGAGATTCTAGATTCAATCGATTTTTTTGCTTTTTATTGTCTGAATTTTTGGAATCAATTATCAACCTATGTATCAATTAAAAAACAAGCTTGTCTGAGAATCGATTAAAAATATTTTCAGATCTTACTTTTGATACATTATATTTTATAAATTTTTTATGTCTTCTCAATTAATTAATCGAGTAATAGAATTAACTAACGCCGAACGTGCAAAAGCTGGTTTAGGTGCTTTAACCCTTAATAACCAACTAGCTGAAGCTGCACAAGGTCATAGCGATAGTATGGCAGCAGATGACTTTTTTAGTCATACAGGGGCAGATGGTTCGACCGTAAGCGATCGCGTTCAGGAAGAAGGTTACGAGTTTGCCAGAACGGGAGAAAATATTGCTGCTGGTCAAACAACTGCCGAACAGGTAGTTGAAGGCTGGATGAATAGCCCAGGTCATCGCGCCAATATTCTCAACGCCGATTATACAGAAATTGGAATTGGTTACGAACTATTAGAAAACGATACGGGTTCGGTTAACTACAATCGCTATTGGACTCAAGTTTTTGGCAAGCCTCTAAACGGCAATAGCCAAGTCAGTAATGATGTTCCCAATCCTCCTCTAGAAGAGAATAATAGTATCGATCCCGTAGCTGTTGAGGATAATAGCAGCAACGATCTTCCCGAAGAGACACCAGACGTTCCCGTATTCGAACAGCAGCCTAGTAATTCGGACACTCTCAAGCCAGATTTAGCGCCAGTAAGCGAAGCCGAAGCGCCTCTAACACTAGAATTGACTCCTATTGAGGCTACGCCAACTATTGAAAACGAAGATTCTTTGACAGATTTAGATGCCAACCCATTAGAAATGGAAATGGGTGAATTGGCTACTCCTAAAGTTGAAGCAGTAAGCGAACCAGAAATAGCGCCAGCAAACGAAGTTGAAGCGCCTATAGAAGATTTGACTCCCGTTGAGGCTACACCCGCCGTAGAAACCGAAGATCCCCTGACCAATAATCTTGATGTCAATCTGTTTGGCATGGAAATGGGCGACTCAATTCCTGCTGAAGTTGAAGAAGTTAGCGAAGATTTGACTGGTGGTTCGAGCAATCTAACCCTGACAGGTGGCGACGATATAATGACTTCCGCTAGTACTGAGTCATTTTCCTACAGTGAAAGCTTCTCGTCCAGCGACGGCAACGTTGAAGACATGAGCGAGATGTTAAGCAAATCCTGGCTGGGTACTTCAGAATTCGATCTCAGTAATTTCCAGTCAGAAGTAATTGGAGATCTTGCCGATTCTAACTTTAGTTGGGATCGACAGCAACAGATTGCTGAATCTATTAAATCCTTCTTATAGAGAAGCATCTCGTTTGCCAGAGATGGTTTAGATTAACGGTCAACTAGTAAGTATTAGTAATATGGCGATCGCCAAAACAAAAAAGCGATCGCTTTTTTATACATTGTTTCTCTATATTTGTTTGGACAAATTTATACCAAGCGTATAATGCACAGGTGTCTTTACTGCAAATGCCGTGTCTAATAATTCTGCCATCATTGAGTCAGCAATCGCTTTTTTACGCCAGTTGGTTAAGCAAGAGGTGCAGCATAGTTGGCACGATCTAGACCTCGATCGGACTGCAACCCTAAATGAAAAGGGCTATTTCGTTTTTCCCAAGGGTCAGCAGGTTAAATGGTTGGGACAGCAGATTAGGATTCCTACGACTCTACAGGGATATCCGATACAGGGTCTGAGTTTGCGTCTAGTTTTGACCTGGTGGGCAGCAGATGCTCAAATATTTATTAATGATGAGTTGGTACAGCAAGGAGATTTATTTGATTCTTCGGCGCGGGTACTAATTACGGATAATGCTCGATTGGGGACAGAATATTTTATAAAAATACGTCTGGTTAGTCCAGGTCATGACATTGGGGCATTGATGCGATCGCATTTGATTTACGAAAAACCCGATTGCCAAGAGATCGATCCAGGCTTTGTTGCCGATGAAATGACTGTCTTGTGCAAGTATCTCACTCAATTTAAACCTGGAAAGTTAGACCTATTGGCTACAGCGTTACAGCAATTAGAACGAGATTTACAGGATTTAGATTACTTTGAGGCAAGTCTGAGAAAGTTGCGATCGAGTCTCTTGCCTCTGGCAAAAGATATCAAACAGCGTCGCTTTAATCTACTCGGTCATGCTCATCTCGATATGGCCTGGTTATGGACAACAGATGAAACCTACGAAGTGGCAGAACGAACTTTCAAATCTGTTTTGAGCTTACAGCAGGATTTTCCCAATCTAACTTTTGGTCATACTACGCCTGCGCTGTATCAATGGATCGAACGCAATCGTCCCGAACTATTTGCCTTAATTAAACAGGCGGTCAAAGCAAATAAGTGGGAAATATTAGGCGGGATGTGGATCGAACCCGAAACCAATTTGGTGAGTGGCGAATCGTTAATCAGACAATTGATTTATGGACAGCAATACTATCAGAATCGTTTTGGTGAGATGGCATCGGTTGCTTGGTTACCCGACAGCTTTGGCTTTACCTGGCAAATGCCTCAAATTATGCGGCAGTGTGGGATTGAGTATTTTGTTACGGGCAAGCTGCACTGGAATGATACAACTAAATTTCCTCATGGTTGCTTTTGGTGGGAGTCTCCAGACGGCACAAGATTGCTTACTTTGATGTCTCCTCCTAACGTGACAGGGGTGATGGATACGAATCCCATGACGATGGTTAACTACGGCATTGATTGGGAAGTGCAGACGGGTTTGCAAGAAATATTCTGGCTACCAGGAGTAGGGGATCATGGTGGAGGACCAACGAGGGATATGTTAGAGGTTGCTGCTAAGTGGGGGAGTTCGCCGTTTTTTCCTCGGATTGAGTTTGCTACTGCTAGTGATTATTTGGAGAGGGTTAAAGAATGTTTCGCGCAAAGACGCGAAGGCGCAAAGGGGAGAAGTAAGGAGAAGTTTTCTGTAATAGATGAGTTTGGTTTGGGGAAGACGAGTAGCCTACAAAGCGATCGCATTTTAGAAAAGGCGCAAATGAGTAATTCTATATCTAACTCTGAGCAAATAAGGGACGCAGAGAAGAATATTAAGGAGTTTCCCGTATGGCAGGATGAGCTTTATTTGGAACTACATCGTGGTTGCTATACGGTTCATGCGGATCAAAAGCGATATAACCGTCGTTGTGAAAGGTTGCTATATGAGGCGGAGTTGTGGTCAACTTTAGCAACTTTACTGTGTGGGGACAGGTTTGATATTCAGCCACTATTCTCCAATATAAAAATATTATCATCAAAAGGAAGTTTTTCAGCAGGAAATGTGCAGCAGCTAATTGAATTTGCCTGGCAGAAGGTTTTATTTAATCAGTTTCACGATATTTTGCCTGGTACATCTATTCCCGAAGTCTTTGTTGAAGCTAATCGGGACTGGGAAAAAGCGATCGCGATTGGGGATTCTTTACTAGATAATGCTTTAAATACTATTGCTGCTGATATTCAACTGCCTCCCGCGCCACACCAGGAAGCTATTCCCGTGGTGGTGTTCAATTCTCTTAACTGGATGCGATCGCAAGTAGTAACCATTGAAGATGCAAGATTTGGCGAATGTAGTTCATGCTACTCGGCATATGACGAGGAAGGAAGAATAAGTTTTGACTGTAAACAACAAGAGAATAAGCTAACTTTTCTCGCTAAAGATGTTCCTGGAGTTGGTTATCGTCTATTTTGGCTGTGTCCAGAACAGCTTATCGATAGTAATAGGGATATTACTGTTGATGAAAATAGAAATTATGAAATTAGCAACGAGTATTTAAAAATAGTTATCAATCCTAGTACGGGAAACTTGGATAGTGTTTTCGATCTTATCGATCGAAGAGAAATTCTGTCTGGGCAGGGAAATGAGCTACAGGCTTTTGAGGATCGGGGACAATATTGGGATGCCTGGAATATCGATCCAGATTACGAACAAAAGCGACTGACAGCAACAGAATTAGAATCGATTGAGTGGATCGAAGCAGGTTTAAATCGAGGCATTCGAGTGATTAAAAAGTTTAATCGATCGCGCTTTATTCAAGACTATATTCTCGATCGCGATTCACCGATGTTAAAAATAGTCAATCAGGTTGATTGGCAGGAAACTCATGTAATGGTCAAGGCTGCCTTTCCCTTGAATCTTAAAAGCGATTTTGTCACTTACGAAATTCCCTGTGGGGCGATCGAACGAACTACAAAACCCGAAACCGCAGCAGAAAAGGCACAGTGGGAAGTTCCAGCCTTAAACTGGGCAGATTTAACGGACACCGAGGAAAATTATGGAGTCAGTCTATTAAATGACTGTAAATATGGCTATGATGCTCAACCTGACTGCTTGCGCTTGACTCTATTACGGGCTGCTACTTGGCCAGATCCCCAAAGCGATATCGGTTTACACCATTTTACTTACGCTATATATCCTCACGTCCACGGTTGGCAGGAAGCGAATACGGTGCAAAAGGGTTATGAGTTGAATACTCCTTTAAAGACAGTAATTAGCGATCGTTTGGAGAAAGATACTTCTCTTGCTTCTCAATTGTCTGCAACCAGAGAGCTTTTAAACCTGTCGGCGGATAATTTAATCTTAATGGCTTTGCAGATTAGCGATCGCAATCTAGTAATGCGTTGTTATGAATCATCAGCAAGCAAGGCTAATCTTCAGATCCAGAGTGACCTTAATTTGGATCTAGATCGGCAGGTTGACTGTTTAGAAAGAGAGCAACTATTCGATAAGCCACTTAGTTTGATGCAGCCTTATAAAATTGCCAGTTTTGAATTGAAAATCAGTCCGCAAATAAACGCAGATAAACGCAGATGAACGCAGAGGAGAGATCTGCTTACTGGCTAGGTTCGGGGTTCGGGGTAAGTTTAAATAGCTGGGAGTTAATCTATATTTTTACGAGGAATGTTTTAGAATTGCCTGTGTTATTGTAATGCAGTCAGATAATAATTAGTTTGTTTAGGCTCATAATAAGACGGATTCTTGAATGGGCAAAGAAGACAAAATTATACCTGAATGCTAATAGCAAACAACTATATAACCGAGCTTCATGGAAGTTATTCAAACAGAAATTCCCGATGTTTTAATTATTGAACCTAAAGTATTTGGTGATGAGCGTGGTTTTTTCCTGGAAAGCTTTAATGAGCAAACCTTTCGAGAAAAGACGGGAGTAGCGACTAGTTTTGTTCAGGATAACCACTCTCGTTCGGCTCAAAATGTTCTAAGAGGTTTGCACTATCAGATTCAAAATTCTCAGGGAAAACTGGTACGGGTAACTTCAGGACAGGTATATGATGTAGCTTTGGATATCCGCAAAAGTTCGCCTACCTTCGGACAGTGGACGGGATGTATGTTGAGCGAAACCAATCATCGACAGCTATGGATTCCTTCAGGATTTGCTCACGGATTTGTAGTTTTATCGGCAGTTGCCGATTTTTTGTATAAGACTACCGACTACTATTCTCCAGAGTACGAACGTTCGATCTTGTGGAACGACCCCAAACTAAATATAGACTGGCACATTGAAGGGGAACCCGTTTTGTCTGCTAAAGATATGGCTGGCGTACCTTTGGAGAAAGCAGAGGTGTTTGCGTGAATAAGATACTGCTAATCGGAATTACGGGACAGGTAGGACAAGAACTACAGCAAACCCTACCGAATATTGGTGAAGTAATAGGGGTCGATCGCACCTCAATCGATTTAACTCAACCCGAACAAATTCACACCTCAATCGAGCGAATTAAGCCCAACCTAATTGTTAATGCTGCTGCCTATACCGCCGTAGACAAAGCGGAAAGCGAATCAGATCTGGCGATGGCAATTAACGCAACTGCGCCAAAAGCGATCGCCATTGCAGCCCAAAATATTGGTGCAAAAGTACTGCATATTTCTACAGACTATGTGTTCAACGGAGAGAATCATACTCCTTATTTAGAAACGGACTCCACCGATCCTTTGGGAGTCTACGGTAAATCAAAGCTGTTAGGAGAAATAGGGGTTAGAGATAATTGCGATCGCGCGATAATTTTGCGTACTGCTTGGGTATATGGTTCTAAGGGTCACGGTAACTTTGTTAAAACCATGCTGCGTCTGGGTAAAGAAAGAGCCGAATTAAAAGTAGTCGCCGATCAAATTGGTAGTCCTACCTGGTCTTTTGATATTGCTACGGCGATCGCTCAACTATTGTCTAAATCGCTTAAAGATCCAGGTATCGAGGGAATTTATCACTTTACAAATAGCGGTGTTGCTAGCTGGTATGACCTAGCTGTTGCCACCTTCGCCGAAGCCAAGCAGTTGGGCTTTCCTTTAAAAATAGAACGGGTTATACCGATTACGACTGCTGAATTTCCGACCCCAACTCAACGTCCAGCCTATTCTGTATTATCTAAGGCTAAAATTACTGATGCAGTTCGAGTCGATCCACCATACTGGCGTAATTCTCTTCAGAAGATGCTGGTTGAATGGAAATCTCTCAATGGTGACTGATAACTAAAGACTAGCAACTAATAACTAACGATTATGAAAGCAATTATTCTGTCGGGTGGTAAAGGTACGAGATTGCGTCCCCTGACCTATACAGGCGCAAAGCAGTTAGTCCCCGTCGCTAATAAGCCTATTCTTTGGTACGGAATTGAGTCGATTGTGGCAGCAGGAATCACCGAAATAGGGATTATTATCAGTCCTGAAACGGGAGGAGAAGTACAGGCAAAAACGGGAGATGGCGATCGCTTTGGAGCAAAAATAACCTATATCCTTCAGGATAAACCTTTGGGTTTGGCACATGCAGTAAAGATCGCCCAGCCTTTTCTAGGAGATTCTCCTTTTGTTATGTATCTGGGGGATAACCTGGTTCAAAGTGAACTAAATTCGTTTATCGACCAGTTCAAATCCCAGCGTTTAGATGCTTTAACCCTGCTTTGCGAAGTAGAAAACCCCAGTGCTTTTGGGGTAGCGCGGGTAGACGAGGCGGGGAAAGTCTTGGAGTTGATTGAGAAACCAAAAGATCCACCATCTAATTTAGCGTTAGTAGGCGTGTACTTATTTTCACCCGAAATCCACCAGGCGATCGCTAATATTAAACCATCCCCTAGAGGTGAATTGGAAATCACCGACGCTATTCAACATTTAATCGATCGGCAGCAGGGCGTTGCTTCTTACAGATTAGAAGGCTGGTGGCTAGATACGGGGAAGAAAGACGATCTTTTAGCAGCTAATCAAATTATTCTCGATACCTGTTTGGAATCTACTCACGAAGGAGCGATCGACAAGGAAAGTAAAATTAGTGGTCGAGTCCACGTAGGAAAGGATTCTGAGGTGACAAACTCAATGATCCGTGGTCCTGTTACTATCGGTAAAAACTGCAAAATTCAAAACTGCTTCATCGGTCCTTATAGCAGCATTGCCGATAACACGACCTTGATTGATATTGATATTGAGCATAGCGTCGTGCTTCAGGGTGCAACGATTGAAGGTATTAGTTCTCGTATTGTGGACAGTCTGATTGGCGAAAGAGCGCATTTAAAGGTTGCCCCTAAGCGTCCCAAGGCATTACGGTTTATGATTGGTGACGATTCTAAGATTGAATTAACATAACAATTCGTAGAGACGTACCATGGTGCGTCTCTATACGTATAACAGGTGAAATTTATGCAGCAAGACAGTAGTAGAAAACCCCGCCATATTTTGATTACAGGAGGGGCAGGTTTTATTGGCTCAAATTTTGTCTATCACTGGTGTAAAACCTATCCTCAAGATCGCGTTGTGGTCTTGGATGCTTTAACCTATGCGGGAAATAAAGCTACTCTAGCCGATCTAGAATCCAATCCTCAGTTTAAATTTGTCGAGGGAGATATTTGCGATCGCACTCTTATAGACAAACTTTTGGCAGCAGAAGATATTGATACTGTCGCGCATTTTGCTGCGGAGTCTCATGTAGACCGTTCTATTTTAGGTCCAGAGGCATTTGTGCAAACCAACGTTGTGGGTACATTTACTCTGTTAGAAGCCTTTCGCCAACGCTGGAATCAAAGAGAAAAACCTGAAAGCGATCGTCTTAATACAAGATCGTATCGCTTCTTACACGTTTCTACCGATGAAGTATATGGCAGCTTAGAAACAGACGATCCTGCTTTTACCGAAACTACCCCCTATACTCCCAATAGTCCTTATTCAGCTTCAAAAGCGGGTAGCGATCACTTAGCCAGGGCATATTTCCATACTTACGGAATGCCTACCATGATTACTAACTGCTCGAATAATTATGGACCGTTTCATTTTCCAGAGAAGCTGATCCCTTTGATGTGTATTAACATTCTTTTGGGTAAGCCTTTACCCGTATATGGAGATGGGCAAAACATTCGTGACTGGCTTTATGTAGAAGATCACTGTCGCGCTTTAGATGCGGTAATTAATCGCGGTACGCCAGGCGAAACCTATAACATTGGCGGTAACAATGAGGTAAAGAATCTCGATCTAGTCGAGCAACTATGCGAACTGATGGACGAACTCGCTACAGACCTACCAGTACGCCCTTCAAAGCAGCTTATTACCTTTGTTAAAGATAGAGCAGGACACGATCGCCGTTATGCGATCGATGCGAGTAAAATCGAGCGAGAACTTGGCTGGACTCCCCAAGAAACTGTAGAGGGTGGCTTACGTCGCACCGTGGAATGGTATTTAGCCAATCGTCATTGGTGGCAACCTTTGCTTAGTGATGAATATAAAGATTACTACAGTCAAGTATATGCATAGATAATAACCAACTATAAGCAATTAAAGAGAAATAGCGATCGGGCGCAATTATTATCGGGTCGTCATTTCTCTATTTTTTGCTGACGGCATGTACATTTGCTAGAAATATCCATAATGATGTAACTATTGCATATGTTGTGCTTTAAAGTTCAATTAAAAAGCTGATGGCTAAAAGTCCTGGAGAGAATGCCTCATATCGTCACGATCGCTAGCAAATCAGAGATTCGAGCGCTTCGACCCAAAGCGTTTATGCTCCGTGTATTTGTTTCGATGTCTTGCTGCGCCACACACGAGATTCCCGTCAATACTATGATTCAACCAAATAACGATCGAAAACCAGTGGTCAATAATCTAATTGGATGTTAAATTCTGCGGTTAGTTGCACCGATGAATTTAACTATTTAACTTATCCTTACCAGATATAAAATGCTCCAAGTAGATGAGGCTCAAGCTTGTTTAGAACAGGCACAAGAACACTGGCAGTCTAAGCAATGGCAGGAAACGATCCAAGCCTGCGCCCAAGCTCTTGCTTTAAATCAGCAGATACCTCAAGCTCATAAACTGATGGGGGATGCTCTACAAAAGACCAATAAAGTCAAAGAAGCGATCGGCTATTATCGGGAGGCGATTAATCTTCGACCTGATTTTGCGGAGGTTTATGCCAACTTGGGGTCTCTCTACGCTCAACAGCAGCAGTATCAGCTAGCAGCTAACTACTATCAAAAAGCGTTAACTATCGATCCCAATTTTACTGCAGTACAGGGACTTTTAGAGCGAGTCAAACTACTATCACTAAAGCAGGAACGTTCATCTGAAGCTACAGGAGCGATCGCCGAATCTCATCAAGCTTTCGACAATCATCTCGAACAGGGAGACAATCTACAGGATCGAGGCGAGTTAGAAGCTGCCCTCAACCAGTATTTAAAAGCTGCCAAACTTAGACCCCAGCGAGTAGAAATATACAGAAAAATTACCAAGCTTTGTGAAAAGTTGGGTCGTTGGGCAGATGCAGCTCAATATTGTCGTTTAATTCTCAGGTTGACTAGTGGTCAGGAGACTAGTAATTCTGGTTCGACTATCTTAGAATCAATTCCGACCGAGGTTGCTGAGCCGACAGTCAACAGTTATCAAATCCCGACTCAAGCAGATAACTTGCCTCGGACGACCGCCAAACGCAACGGAAGTTTAAATAACCGACAGCAAACGGTAGCGCATTCCCAAAATCATTTAGAGTTAGGCAAAAATCTTGCTAGCCAAGGTAACTATGAGGCAGCTATCTCCTGCTATCGTCAGGCAATTAAGCAGCAGCCTCAATTAATCGATGCTTATCTGGCGATGAGCGAGCTATTGATTCAGTTAAACCAAGGGGACGCAGCAATTTCTTGCTATCTTTCTGGCTTGAAACAGAAGCATCATCCCGAACTCTATTTTGGCTTGGGTAATCTTTATCAGGCTAAACAACAGCAATCGCGAGCCATCCTGTGCTATCAAAAAACGGTGCAGTCTGACCCCAGTCATGGTCAAGCCTATCACGAACTGGGAGAGGTCTTAAGCCAGTCACAGGAGTGGTCAGAGGCGATTAAGGCATATCGTCAGGCAGTTCGGCTCAAGCCTAATTTTTCCTGGTCGTATAATAATCTGGGCTATGCCTTGATTCAGATCGATCGGTGGTCGGAGGCAATTCCTGTATACCAAAAGGCGATCGAGCTTAATCCCGATTTTATCTGGTCTTACTATAATCTTGCCGAAGCCCATGGCAAGTTAGGTCAGTGGTCTGAAGCGATCGCCTGTTATCAGCAAACGGTCGAACTACAGCCAGATTTACCCCAGGTACAGCAACGTTTAGGGGATGCTTTCTATCGTCGCAGCCAGCAGGATCGTCAACAGGCGTTAGATCGCTTTGTTCTGGCTATTGGTCAAAATCCTTACAATACGGAAGCCTATCATCAGGCTTTGGCGATCGATAATCGCAACATTGCTTTGTATTTAAAGCTAGGAGATATTCTGGCAGAGTCGGGCAAAACCGACCAGGCGGTAGTTACCTATCAAATGGCGCTCCAGGCACAGCCTAGAAATAGCGAAGTTTTGGCTCGCATCTATCAGCATCAGGGAGAATCTTTATCGACTCTAGCTACGCCGAGTAGCCTTCCTACTGCTTTTGCCTCGGTAGACTACGAGGGATTTATTGCCGAATTAGAGGAAATCTTGCCCCATAGCGATAGTCCCGCAGTTTCGATTATTATCCCCGTCTACAATCAGCTAGACTACACCCTCAAATGTCTTAAAGCGATCGCCGTAAACTTAGACAAATCTCTGCCCGTAGAAATTATCTTAGTTAATGACTGCTCGACGGATCGAACCAATGAGGTTATCTCGCCTCTGACGGCGGTTAATTTGGTCAACCAAGAAACTAATCAAGGCTTTATTTATTCGTGTAATCAGGGTGCATCTGCTGCTAAGGGCAAATATCTCTATTTTCTCAACAACGATACGGAAATCAAGCCAAACTGCATTGCTAGCCTAGTTGAAGTTCTCGATGCCGATGAGACAGTAGGAGCAGTAGGTTCTAAATTAATCTATCCTCAAGGCAGTCTCCAAGAAGCGGGAGGAATTATCTGGCAGGATGCTTCAGGCTGGAACTATGGCAGACAGGAAAATCCTTTTGCCCCCGAATATAACTATATGCGTCCTGTAGATTACTGTTCGGGGGCGAGTCTGATGGTGAGAAAACTAGTGTTCGATCGCCTTGACGGTTTTGAGCGGGATTTTGCCCCTGCTTACTATGAAGATACCGATCTCTGTTTTGCTATTCGCCATGAGTTAGGCATGAAGGTAATGTATCAGCCTAAGTCGGTGGTCATCCACTATGAAGGAATTAGTTCGGGAACTTCTGTGACGACTGGGACGAAAAAATATCAGGCGGTCAATGCGATTAAGTTTAGACAGAAGTGGAAAGCACAGCTAGCGGATTATTTGCCCAACAAGGAAGGTAAGAATGTTCTGTTGGCAGCTAAAAAGTATTTTGGCGATAAGACGATCTTAGTAGTCGATAGCTATATGCCCAGCTACGATCGCGAATCTGGATCTCGGCGCTTATTTGAACTGCTCAAGATCTTTAAGTCTTTGGGCTACCACGTTATTTTTGCTGCGGACAATGGAGTTAGGGAAGAACCCTACGCCTCGGTATTACAGGATTTGCAAATCGAAGTTTTATATACTCAGGATGGCTACGGAACGGCGATCGAGGAGCAAATTGAGTCTCGCCTAGATTTAATTGACCTTGCCTGGATTTGTCGCCCCGAACTGAACCAGAAATACGCGCCTATTGTTCGCCAGAAGCCAGAAATAAAGCTGGTTTACGACACTATCGATCTCCATTATCTCCGACTCAAACGAGCTAGAGCGATCGATCCAGAACATTGTACAAAGGAAACCTGGATCGAAATGCAGGCGCAGGAATTGAAAATGGCTCATCAGGCAGATCTGACGATTACCGTCACTGCCAACGAACGGGAAATATTGTCACATCAGGCGGTAGATAACGTTGCCGTAGTTCCTAACGTCCATGCTGCCTATTCGGGAGATATTCCTGATTTTGAGTCTCGTGAGGGAATCTTGTTTATCGGCAGCTACAACCATCTGCCTAACGTTGATGCGGTAATTTGGCTGTGTGAAGAGGTTATGCCTTTAGTTTGGCAAACCAACCCCGAAATTAAAGTTACCTTACTCGGTAATAATCCGAGTGCCGAAGTGCTGGTTTTAGCCAGCGATCGCATTACCGTTACGGGCTATATTGATGATGTTAGTCCCTACTTCTTGAGCCATAAGCTATCTGTATCGCCTTTGAGATATGGTGCGGGGATGAAAGGTAAGATCGGTCAGAGTTTGGAATATGGCTTACCCGTAGTTTCTACCAGCATCGGTACAGAAGGTATGAATCTCGTTCTCGAACGGCATATTTTAGAAGCCAACGATGCTGCGACTTTTGCCCAGCAAATTATTCGTTTGTATACAGATGCTTCTCTTTGGAAGTCGATTTCAGCTAATTCAAGTTCGGCGATCGCACCCTATACTTCAGCAGCTTTACAGCAGGAAATATCATTAACGTTGGCAAAATTGCTTGCGGTTTAGCGATCGATAGTTTGTGAGGCATCTAGCGCTAACTCAAACTATCGAGGCTTGAGAATTAATTGAAGTAGTCAACTAATTAATTTTACTTACGAGAAAACATTGAGCGATCGGTAATTACACTCAAGCCAAATTTGGAGAGGGAGTGCTAGCTTGATTGCTAATTACATCAAAATCGTCGATTAATGCAGCTAAAGCATACTACCAAGGCTTCTCGGATTAATTTAACAGCTAAACATCATTTGCTGGGACAGTGCGGTTTCGAGATACCCAATTTTGAGCATTTTTCTCTAATAGAAGTAACTGAAAATACAAAGATTGGCAATATTAGAGTTACTACTAACGGTAGACCAAACTATATTGCCTTTAATCCCCAGAGCAAGTTGTCTGGAAATGCCCACGTTAGATTTGTTCGTAAAGCCCACGATAATCTGCTCATTATTGGTAACAACGTACACCTTGGCAATGGCGAATTTCATTTTTCTGCTGGCAATGGTACTGTATTTTTAGGCAATAACAACAGGCATTATAATGCTCCGACAATAAGAACCTGGGGCGACAATAATTTGATTTATCTGGGAAATAATACCAGTTCCAATGGTCTAAATCTCAGTTCTAAATCTTCTAATCTTATTATTGGCGAAGACTGCATGTTCGCCGTTAATGTTTGGATTAGAAACAGTGACGAACATCTGATTTTTGAGCTTGACTCTTTAGAGCCGATTAACTCTTCGGGAGAGGTGATTATTTATCCTCATACTTGGGTTTGTCAGGATGCTCTGATTTTAAAAAATACCAGAATAGGTCCAGGCTCTATTGTGGGAGCAAAGTCACTGGTTACAAAAGATGTTCCTAGCTTCTCCGTAGTCGGTGGAAACCCTGCCAAAGTCTTGAAAAGAAATATAAGTTGGGAAAGAAGAGCCTCAGAGGTTCAGCCCGCTACGTTAGAAAAAATCAATCGTTATAAAGCTCATTATGGGGCTGATGAGGTTTAGATAATACAGATATATCAGCTTGATTTTGCCTTTATCTCTGTAAATTAACAAAAAATTGGCAAATAGTTATTTAGGTAAATTTTATAGACTGAACCTAAATAAGGTTTACCTAAAAAAAACAACGTTATTTATACGTACGAGAAAACATCGATTAATCCGTAATTTTACCCATGTCAGTTTTGATGATGTAGTGCTATTTTTACTTACTGAGGTGAAAATTTACCAGCTTGATAGATTCCTATACTGCTGATTATTTTAGATGTAATAACTAAGCTTGTATTTTAAGCCTGCCTTTTCGGGCTGAAAATAGTATGGCTTTAGCTACCTGCATTTAATGTTTGCTTATTTGCAGCTCTTAAGTTGTAAATTTCATTTCCATCTATTATTAACTGAGTAAAAAATGCCATGGCTCTTGTTTGTGATGAGTTGAGATTTATCTATTTCTTAGCTCCTGGTACTGGTTCTTCTTCTCTCTATCAATACTTTTTAGATAACTTTGATATAAAGAGAATTCCTGATAGTGATAACAATATAACTTTGGAAGATGGCAAAAAAGTTGTTAAGTCGAAGCATTCAACCTTTGCCGAATTAAGAGATAATAATCTACTAAATTCAGAGCAGCTTCAGTACCTAAAAATTACAGGAACGAGAAATCCTTACGACTATTTTTATGCTGAATGGTATCGTTCTCGCACCAGATTTAGTAAACTTCTAGCCGATGAATCTTCTTGGATTTACCATACTCCCAATGGCAAGCAAAGAATCGCCGAAATAGTCGATGCAATCATTTTGGATTTTCCAGAATGGCTAGAAAAACGCTTAAAGACTAGATACAATAGCAAGCAAAAAACGATGCTTCATCCTCAGTATGTTCATCATGCAGATGCTTTTATTAGAATGGAGAATATGAACGAAGATATTCACAATATCTTGCTAGAACATTGTGGTGTCGATCGTAAAATTGATGTCGGCAAGAAAAATGTCACAAGTCGCGATCGCTGCTATTGGCAGCATTATTCTCTTCCTGCCAGAAAAATGGTGCAGGCTGTTTTTAGACCTTATATTAATAAGTTTGACTATAGCTTTTAAAGCTCTAGCCTGACAGACAAAAGTCGCTGATGAAACTATTGTGCAGTAGAAATAGCAGAGCGTAAATGTCTATTTTAATAGGTAGGAGATCGTAAACTGCATAGCAATAATCAACTGCTTTTTGCTGCCAATAGTTGTTTTCGCGATCTTAAAATGTTCTAAAAAATTGGGATAAGAAACTATCTAGATAAAAGTAGAACCATGTTTCAATATCTAAATTTAAGATTGGCTGGATAAGTATTGCTGGCGATCGGACTCAATATATCGATCTATCTCAATTTTGTTAAATTCACCTCGATTAGATAGGGTTTTATCCCTACCTCTTTAATATTATTCTATTAACCTGCATTTACCATTATGACTTCTAAAGCTTTTGCTTTGATTGCCTGTCGCCGAACTGGATCTAACTATCTAATGAAAATATTAGATAGCTTTCCCGAAATGGAATTTTTTGGAGAGGTCTATCACAATCAAACTGTGTGGATGCCTATTGAAAGAAAGAAAGAATATGTTGAGTGGTTGAAAAATACTCACAACCTTGAAGTTAAGGCTGGTGATAAGCCTTTCGAAGACAAGGAGCTAGTTCGCCTGAATCACGATCGTCCTGAATACTTTCTAGAATTTTTAAATACTACCAAACATAAATATGCGGGATTTAAAATCTTTCCCGAACATTTGAAATGGCACAAGCTAAAATCTAAACTATTGACGAACAAGGAAGTTCCTAAAATTGTCCTCAAGCGCAACCTTCTTGACGTTTACATATCAGATAAAATTCTCCAGCTAACCAAATCTTCCCAAGCTCAAGACACTAGCAATATTAAAATTGACTTCAATTGTCTTGATTTCAAGACTTGGTATTATGATACTCAATGCTTCTATAGTCGTGTTGAAATGCTTTTGAAAAACAGCAATCAAAAATATGCGGAACTATCCTATGAATATATTCATAGTCATGGTGACAACGAAGAGAAAGTAGCATTTATTCAATCATGGCTCAATCAAAATGGCATACAAATCCAAGAGCAGCCCAAAATCTCTGGGTATACAAAAAAGCAGGATAAACGTAAGCGCTCTTTAGCCAAAGTCAAGAACGTGTCAGAAGTAGAAGATTATTTAGAGCGACATAATTTACAGCATTTAGTTCACAGTTAGCTGTATAAAGAGGTATAGAAAAGATACATATTACTAATGTGTTGAAGGCTGGATTAATGCATTTAGCTGCTTCAAAATCAATTTGTAGTCTCGATCGGTAATTTATTAGCTGTCATTTAAAATTATAATGCTGGAAAAAAATACAGAAAATATAGACATCTAGTAATTATCTCGTAAGTAAAAACAGCATTATTATCCGTAAATACACTCAGGTCTATATAGAATTACGGTGCTATTCTTTAACAGTCGCGATTTCGGCGCTTCTAAATTTAGATATTCGCTATAAATATCTAAGCCAAAAGCGTTTACGAATTAATTCTTCGAGCCAATTCAGCTAGTAGAGCCAAAGTCTGCCGTGTTCTAATCGTCTCGCGGAAATGCCAAAATCGAATTTGTGCTAGCGATCGCCATATATTTAACTGGAATAATCAAGATATTAGTTAAGCCACCAAAAATATTATGCAGAATCAAACTAAATTCAAGAACAGAGCGAAAAAAGCAGCAGAGAACCACAAAGACTATTCTAAATTTATCATTGTGTCCCACGCTCGTTCGGGATCTAATTTACTGCTAAATTCTCTTAACTCTCATCCTAATCTAACTGCAGAACACGAGATATTCGCAGCGCATAACAGAAATATTGGTGAGAACTTTCAGCCAACACTCGATAATTTATATAAAGAGCGATCGACAAATATTTACGCAGTAGGATGCAAAATATTCTATTACCATTTAAACGATGATGAATGGCAACAGATGAGCGAAATTCCTAACCTAAAAGTTATTCATCTGAAAAGGAAAAACCGCCTCAGCATGATTGTTTCGATGAAAGTAGCTTTTAAAACTAGTCAATGGGGTATTACCAAGGAATCGGAAAGAATAGATGCCGATAAAAAGCAGGTTTATTTAGATTATGACTTTTTGAATAATTCTTTTGAGAACATCAAGGCTTGGGAAGAAAACACCGAAGAGCTGTTTCAACAGTCTCAAATTACTAATATATTTTACGAAGATCTTACTTCTCAGTACGGCGAAACTATGAACGGTTTATTTGACTTTCTAGAAGTTGACCGAATTCCCGCAGAGGAAATTACAAGCAAGCACAAAAAGCAAAATCCCGAACCTTTGAGTCAGTTGATTCAAAATTTCAATGAACTGAAGATTAAGTTTACTAATACTCCTTGGGAACATTATTTTGATTGCTAAATATCGCAATCTTCCTGGTCTTTAGCAACTCAAATAGAAAATTTTCTTTAACAATCTGACATTTATCCAAGTTTACTCTTACTACCAAATTTACTTAATCAAAAGCAGTGAACGGTAAAAACATTTTAGTATTATCGCCGACTCCTTCTCACCCCCAGGATGCTGGCAATCGCAAAAGAATTTATGCCCTAACAAAATATCTTCAAGAACTAGGAGCGACAGTCTATTTTGTTTACTGTCCTCGTGAGTGGGATCGAGAGATTCCTCAAAACTCTTATAATGGCATGAACGAGTGTTGGGACTACTTTTTTGTTTCCTATCCCGTCCAGAGAGCAGTACATCGCACAGACAGCGAATATTTTGAGATCGATGCTTGGTGGGATGTTGGCATCGAATTTACGGTTAACTGGATTAAGCTGTCTGTAGATATAGACATGGTGCTATGCAACTATGTTTTCTACAGCAAGGTCTTAGAGCTATTTGATGAGAGCGTTACCAAGGTAATTGATACCCATGATATCGTCAGTAATCGTAACTATCTACTCGAGAAAAAGCTGGGATATCGCGATTTCTTTTTTACCTCTCCCGAATCAGAACAGAAAGCTCTAAATCGCGCTCATCTTATTTTGTCAATTAAAGAAGATGAGTCTTCCTGGTTTAAATGTCTTTCTCCCACTCCTGTTTTAACTATTGGACATCTCGAACCTCAGCCGACCGACATCAAGCCCAAAGAAATTGAATATAGCAATATCAAGCTAGGTTTTATTGGCAGCGCTAATCCCATCAATCGCAAAAATCTAGAGTCTTTTCTCGATCGCTATCTAGCTATTTATGGACAATATGCAGATAGATTTACCTTCGTCGTCGGCGGAAAAATCTGCAGTGTTTTAGATAAAAGATTTGAAGATGATGTAGAAATTTTAGGCATGGTAGACGATGTATCTGAGTTCTATGAAGCCGTAGATATCGTTGTTCTCCCCTTTGAATTTAGTACTGGTTTAAAAATCAAAACAGTCGAAGCACTATCTTGGGACAAGCCCTGTATCGGCACTGTTAACGCCTTTGAAGGTTTAGGTAGTAGCTGTAAATATCATAGTTTTAAAAATATTGAAAACCTGGTTTACGGGATCGAAGATTTAATCCTAGAGCCTCAGTCGGTAATTGCCCAACTACGTCAAGATAGCGACCTGGTTCGCACCAGCTATGCCAATAAGGTCAAGGGTTCGATTCAAAAGCTTTATAACGTTAACTGGCAGTCTATCAAGCAACTACAAATAGAGCCAGATATTTCCCTCCAAACAGAAGCAGAGTTAGAAGAACAGAAAGTCTACAATTTTAATCTTGTCACTAATGTTGATTTTTGGAAATCTCACAGCAATGATTCTCTGTGGATTAATTTTTGGCTAAATAACGCCAAAAAACTAGGGAATGTAAATATTTTTCGGACTGCTAACTTTACAGATATTAAAAGCGACAAGCAAATACTCTATCGTTTGGGATTAGTTAACAACGTACATCATAGAGAACTGTATCAAGTTATAGATCTATTAAAAATTGCTCCCGATGACAATCAAATATTTATCAATTTAATTGATTTTAATTCTATTGTTAATAACCAGTCATCTTTAGGCGAGCTTGAAGCGATTCAGTTAGCAACAAATCATTTTTTATGGTGCTTCTTAAGCCAAAGCGAAATCAAAGCAAACGACTCGAAATACGAGTTTGCTCGTCAAATGTTGAGCAACAGTTCCGAGGGACGAAGAAAAGCTTACTTGTGGGATCTGAACGATAGCTTGATTCTAGAAGGGAGCGTTGATAACGCTGGAATAGATCTAACTAATCATCCGATTACTTTAGATACAAACATTAATTTAAAATCCCTGAATCTAGAGCAAATAGTTATTGGCACATCCTGTTGCGATCGCCAAAGCTTGTTGGAGTTAAAAAAACTGGCGTTTTGCTGCCAGAACTTTCTCCCAGATAATTTTAAGCTGGCTATCATCTCTGATTTAGAGCTTGTAAAAAATAATTATGCTAACGTTCACTCGCCGAAAAAGGCAGATGAACTAATGCAGAAAATGGATTTGTTCGTCTGTATTGAAGATCCAAAAAAAATCTCTTTTCTTGTTTATCTTTGCATCTGTAGATCTATTTTAATCGCCTACAAAGATAAAAAGTTTGCTGAAGCCCTAATGGGAAATAAACTGATGCAGCCACTTAACAGCTTCACCTCTATTCCCGAAGTTTATCGAGATTACTTAGAATCTATTGCTTCAAAGCAGGAAAAAAATGTTCGAATGGTTCGCCATGACAATTGGCAGCTTTTTATCGAACACTGTTTGATGCAGACTTCAATGCTGTCTTGCCTACTACCGCAAAACCCACAACATTTAGCTAACAAAACATAAAACACAATGAACTTTTTACCCGAGTCGGAAGTTATCAACCTCAAATATCAGCTCGCTCAACAAATCAAAGCCAGCATTAATAGAGCTGCTTCAGGTAAAAGCTCTAATACTCCGTTTCTCGATAGCTGTATGGATACTCTTATCGACGAGATGGCAGAATTAAAAATTGAAATATCCAAACTGTCTCTAACTCTATCGGGACTTAAGAACACTGAAAATATTCCAGCGGAAAACGCTGTAGAAATTCCCGTATATGGTTCTGATACTGAAGAGGAAACGGTTGATGAACTGTGGGAATTTCCCATTCAATTAAATCCTGACTACCTGCAAAATCTAGATAATTTTTATTATCCAGAAGAATCACAAAATGGCAGATATTTTATTTGGATGGGAGCGGGAAATAGAGCTGCTATCGAATTTTCAATTAATATCTTATCCCCCATTAAGCTAATTCTTAAAAACGTTCGTTTTATCAGTGAAGAAACCAGAAATAGCTTCAAACTATTTATCAACGGCGAACAGCTTGAATTTGAATCTGTGAAGCAAGATGAAGGAGAAGGTTATTGTATTTCTGCTTCTTGGATGCCACTACACAACAGCATTAAAGATAAGTGCATCGTCGAACTGTTTGTCGAAAAAAGTATTAACGTACAGGAAATATATCCCGACACCAGCGATACCAGAAGGTTGTGTCTTGCTTTAAACGAAATTGAAATTCAAAATAACGCGCAAGAGTATGTCAACAGCTAATTCCCTGCCAAAAATTGCTATCTTTGTTCCGTCCTCTGCAATTGGCGGTGCGGAACATTACATCAAAAATATACTTCCTTTGGTAAATAAGTCTGGATTTTCTCCAGTGTTGGTATTACCCGAAGATCCTCAGATAATTGATTTTTACAAAGATCTTGGAGTCGATTACGTAACGGGTAATATTGCTTGGCTGGGAGATGAAGAAGATCTAAAGGTATCGAAGAATTATCTTCAGAAGCTAACCCAGCAATACCAAGAAGCCACGAGGATTTTAGAGATTCTACAGCCAGATTCCGTATTTGTGAATCTACCCTGGGTCGATTTTGGCTTGGGGATATCTCTTGCCTGTCACGATCTAAAGCTTCCCTGTACTAACCTGGTTCACCTGTGTCCTTGGCGAGTCAATCTCAATCAATTGACCAAGCGTCTATTCCAAGAGTTGTCTCGGGCAAATTCTTACTTTTATACCGTCTCCAACGACAACCGAATTCAGCTAGCTCTTTCTACAGGAATCGATCTCGATTCAATTCGGGTATTTTACAATTCCCGCGATGTTGAGAATCAGTATGCCGATCTGACTTCCAATGAGTATAAATTAAGTCGGCTGGAGTTATTAGAAGAGTTGGGATTGCCTCTCAATTCTTTCCTATCGGTTTCTGTTGGGCGTTTTTCTCATCAAAAAAACTTTTCAGATATTTTAACCGCTTTTGCTTCCGTACATAAACAGCTGCCCAATTACTATCATCTCTTTTTGGGCGAGGGAGAATTAAAGGACGGTTATCAAGAAATTGCTGGCAATTTAGGCATTGCCAATAAGCTAAAGTTTTTGGGATATAGAAATGATGTTAAAAGATTTCTCGCCCTGTCCGATTTATTTATTTCTACCAGTATTTATGAAGGTTTGGCGCTGAGTATCTTAGAAGCAGCTCAGTTTGACTGCCCAATAATTGCGGCAGATTCATCTTCCGCTAGGGAAATTATTCCTACCTCCGACTATGGACTTTTATACAATCCAGGTCAATGTTACCTGTTGGAGAAGCACATTGAATTTGCTTATTTTAATTCAGAAGAAATGAAGCTCAAGGCAGACCTACTTAAGTCTCGCTGTCAGAAAACATTCTCCTCAGCAAAATTTGAAGCGGATTTAAATACCGTTCTCCACAGATCATTAGAACTCAGTCAAGATTGCGACTATCCGGCTCTTTCTGCAGCTTTCGATCCGCAAGAAAAAATTATTAAAAGCGATCGCGATCTTAATACTTCAACCTATCAATACAACGGATTATCAACATCATTAGTCAAAGCCGAAAATGTCCTCGAATTTCCTTTAAAAAGCTATGCCAAAAAGGCTCTAGCACAGGAACACGAAAAGTATCTACACTGTCTACAAAAAATTGGTAGGCAGCTAAACGACCTCAAACTTATTCTCTGTTTTGGCTCCTTTAATGCCAACTTCTTCCGCAGCTATTATCTACGGGAAAACTATCTGCTGCTCATCGTTTCTCGCCCTCAACCTCACTCTCTCAGCATCGGTATTCACTTTATCGATCATACTTATTGGGGACAAGAAATAGAGCCAGACTGCCTAGCAGAATTTATCACTTTTGAAGCAGACGTTAACCCTAGCGCCTTCATGAAAGATGAGGATAAAGTTAAACGCTGCTATACATCCAGAACTTTATTAGAGTCTCACGTCAAGCAGTCAAACGGTAGAGCCGTTGATACTTTAGGCATCAATCTCAGCATCATGGACAACTTTCTCAAGCCAAAAGAATATTACATGCTGCAAAACAACGATTCGGGGCAAAAGCTAAAGTTACAGCGCCTCAGCCAAAGTGCATAGAACAATATTACGCTCGTAACTCCCCACGTCGTCAAAAGCACTACTTTTATAAAATTCTAAAATGCAAATTCTCAATCACGCTGTTCATTTAGAAGAAGTATCAAAGCAACAAGCCTTGTCTTCTAGACCAAATAAGCAGCTAAAAGTAGCGATCGTTGGTGGCAGTAATTCAGTCATGCGCGATGGCTATACAAAATACCTGCAAGAGTATATTAGCAGCGAAACTGATGACAGTTTAGAGCTTGATTATTTTGCTATGGGTGGGGTAACCAGCCTTTTTGGCGCAATTCAAAATTGCCGACATGATATTGCCAAAAATCACGACGTTATCTTTTTTGAATATTGCGTTAACGATCGCGCTGCCTTTACCAGAGGCAAATATACCCCCAGAATGGCGGGAATGGCTTTGGAAGGATTTATTCGACAGGCAAAATCGGCAAATCCCCAATGCATTATTATCATTGTCATCTTTGGCACTAACTTACCCAGCTTTTATAACAATTGCTGTTTTATCTCAGCCGTATACGAAAGTATCGCTCGACGCTATGAAATACCTGTCATAAATCTCACCGAAATTCTGCTTCAGAGAAGAGGATTTAAATTTATCAAACGGCTTTACGGCAAAAGCGATACAGTGCATTTTGAACGCCCAAGAGGAACAAAAATTGTCGGGGAAGCGATCGCCGAACAGGTAGTAGCTAGACAGCTATTTCAAACTCAACCAAAGCAGCTCGATCGCTCCCCCAGGATGTATGCAGGAAATCTACAGGATTTAAAGTTTTTCTCTGACTTTAGCGCTTTATCAAAGGCAAATGAAATTAAAACAGAAGTTTTTAAAAATCACTTTTTTGAAGAAGAAATACACACAATTAGAAACGAATCTAGCATCAATCTCAAGCTAAAAGGAAGACTGCTAGGCATTATGATTAAGTCTGACTGGTATGATGGCTTAGTCAAAATAAGGCACGGAAACCAGGAGATTATTACTAGCTCCTTCTCCACCTGGATTATCAAAGAAGGCAAGAGCAATATCAACCTGTTAGGTTTGCCCTATCAAAAGTTTTCTAAATGCAACGCCTTTAGAGATCTGTCTATTTCTTTGTGCCAAGAAGATCGTCAAGGCTATGAGTTAGACATGCGTAAAAAAGAGCCAGAGGTCGATTGCCATCAGTGGAAATTAAGCATTATTGGAATTGCCTATACAGGCGAGTTAAAGACTGCTGTTTAAATTTTTCAATGGCAACATAGTAGCTGTCTAATTAAATATAGAGACAATGAAAAAAATTTGTATAATCTATGCTAACTGTCAGGGTGCATTATTAACTAAATACCTGACTACCTCAGCTTCTTTTAATCGAGAATATCAAATTAAAAGGTTCCCTATACACGTATTGATGCAGAAAAAGACATCGATACCCAGTCACCTACTCGAAAGAGCAAAATTATTTATTTACCAGCCAGTAAAAGAGATTCATGGTGAACTTTGTTCCGAGCTGATTTTAAACAAGCTGCCTTCAGACTGTCTTCGCATTTCTTTCCCCTCTCTTTACTTTTCAGGATATTCTCCTCAGTCCTGTAAAAATCCTGTAAACAAGGTAATCAAGCCGAATTACCCGACTGGCTTAATGGCTCAGGGAGATACTAATATTATTTCGATGCTAGAGTCGGGAAACACTACTGCTCAAATCATTAAAAGCCTGAGCGATCCTGATTTTTATAGCCAAGAATTTCTGTTGTCTCACCTCAACGAAACTTTAGCCGAACTTGCCCGCCGAGAGTCTCAGCTAAGTATAAAAGTTAGTCAGTTTATCAAAGCCAATTTTCAAGATGCTTATTTATTCTATACTCGCCAGCATCCTAGCGATATTTTAGGAGTCTATGTAGCCAATCAAATATTAAATTTGCTCGATCTAACTCCATTGAGTCCAAGATCGTCTTTAAAAAGCTTCTGGCGAGGAGTTTTAGACACTATTCAAGTACCAATTTATCCAAGTGTAATAAAGCATTTGGATTTAAAGTTTGTAACCGAAAAGACACCTTACAGGCATTTTGGATACTGTACTAACAGTATGACATTTTCTAGGTATATATCAGAATATGTCTGCCTGCACCAGTCAATGTTGGGTAGCGCCAACTCCTATTATTTTAAGGGTATTAGGTTAGCCGATCGTAATAAGTTTGACGAAGCAGCGATGGCAATCAAAAGCGCAATTAAAAGGAAGCCAGACAATGCTGCATACTATGGAGAATTAGCAGAAATCCTGCAAAAGCAGAATAAACTGACTGAAGCAAAGTTAGCCTATAAAAAAGCGATTCAAATAAGTCCAGATTGGATTGATTTTTATAAGTCTTTAGGCAAGATTTTAGTTGCCGAAGGTAGCTTAGCCAAGGCTATTTTGGTATACAAACAGGTAGCAAGGTTAGAGCCTCAAGACGAGGAAGTCTATTCTCTATTGGGAGATGCTCTAATAAATCTCAAGCGCCTTGATTTGGCTGAAAAGTGTTATCTACAGGCGATTAAATTCGAGCCAACAAAAGCGCATTATTATCGCTGTTTGGGGGATATTTATCGAGACAATAACTCTTTAGATTCGGCAGTATATTACTACGATCGAGCGATCGCTTTAGCCCCTAATAATCCCTGGCTATACGTTCACCTTAGCGAAGTTCTGGTCGAGCAGAACAAAATCGAGCGAGCGAGCCAAGCCTGCAAACAAAGTCTCAAATTTAAAAAATCTAACAAGGTGAATCTATATCGTCGGGTTGGAGATCTTCAGCTAAAAATAGGTAGTTTTAATGATGCTATCGATACATATAAAGAAGCAATAAAATTAAACCCAAACAACTCAAAAAACGTCCTGCGTCAGATACGCCTGCAAATGAAACAGGCTGCCGAAGCGAGAGACTGTACTTCTGTAAGCTAGTCTCTAGTTAATTCGATCGAGCAGCATAGTCTTTGTTTTTACCTTACAGGTTTATAGCTCAAAACAATAGCTCTAAATTTATTCCCGCACGGCGATCTCGGTCGGCGCGGGAATTTTGCCATTCCAAATCCGTAGATAAACGCAATTTACTCGTCACGGCATAGCCAACTGAGAGAGAAGTAATACTCACCTCTTCACTTTTCCCTGGAGAAAGATAGCTTTGTGATAGAGAAATATCTCCCGCCCCCGTACGAGAAAAAGCCAGCATCAGCCTCAAGCCTAAATGCACTCCATCCGTATTAAAATCGTTGCTTTGAACATAACGATAGCCGATTAAGGGCGCAAAATTAACATAGCTGCCCAAAGGTAACAAGAAATAGTGTAAGTCCGCACCGACGCTATTGCGATCGCCATTAAAAGCAGATTGATAATCGGCACTTACGGTTAATCCCGTCCGCTTAATAAATAGATCCTCAACTCCCAAATTAATTCCCGCAGCATTATCGGTTGAAGGGAAAGTAGTAAAACCCAGGCGCAGTCGAGTCCTAAAGCTAGGATCGTGACGAATATCTTCTAATATGTCTGGAACTTCTTTGAGCCACCGCTGAAGCGTGGGACTTTCTTGAATAACGCGATCGGGAATCTGAGGAACATCCTTAATATATTCCGTCGGTAGATCCAAATCTGTTGTTTGAGCCTTAACTGGCTGGTTGACAAGACTGAATATGATAGCTTGCCAACCACAGCCAATTAAAAGTAGCTTTAAAAAATTGATGGCGTTCAAAAATTTACCCTGAACTTTTCCGAGCCAATCTATCTTAAATCACTCTTTGATAATTGGAGTAGCCTTTAGCTTTTAGGCACGAAATCCATGGATACACCGTTCATACAATAGCGTTGACCAGTAGGTTTTGGTCCATCACCAAAAACATGACCCAAGTGACCACCACAGTTGCTACAGTGTACTTCTGTACGAGTCATAAACAGAGTGCGATCCGTAGTTGTAGCGATCGCATCTTCTAAAGGCTTGTAAAAACTCGGCCAGCCAGTGCCACTATTAAACTTGGTATCGGAGCTAAACAATGGCTGACTACATCCCGCGCAAATATATGTGCCCTCTTCATAAACCTTGTCTAAAGGACTAGTTCCCGCTCTTTCTGTGCCGTGTTTGCGTAAAACTTTAAACGCTTCGGGACTCAAAGCTTCTTTCCACTCTTGTTCTGTTTTTTGGACTTCGTACTGTTCTGAGGTTGTCATTTTGAAAAATAAGTAATTGTAAAGAATTGCAAATATTTATATTATGACGCGAGATTGACGAAATCGTTAAACGATCGCTAGTTGAAACAGCAATTTTCAGGACACCAGCTTACTTGAGATAGTCAATCTCCTTCAGACCAAAGAATTCTCAACGCCATTGTCGCAAAACCAATAGCAGCCAGAGACTTTAATAACTTTTCGGGTAAAAATTGCGCTACTGCCCCGCCAGCCAGTACCCCCAGTAAACTAGCCAGGATCAGTGCTACCGTCGAACCAAAAAATACGGCACGGGGATTATTAGAACTACCGCCAAGTGCGATCGCCGCCAGCTGGCTCTTATCTCCAATTTCGGCCAGAAATACGGTCGTAAAACTCAGTCCAATTAGCTGCCAGTCTATGTCAATCACGATTGGTAGTTAGTTAAAGGTTAAATTTGAAATATTTTATTGAAGCCCAAAATAAAAACTAGAGGCTTAGAATGTCGCTTACCAGCCAGGCAGTAATAAATAGTAGCAGAATCGCCACGGATAAATCTAACGTTTCCGGAGCCAGCTTTTTTGAAAGCCAGTAACCAATTGAAACCCCGATCAGACTAGTCGCAATCAAAGCGAGAGCAGAACCAATAAAAACAGTCCAAGGCGCTTGGGACTCAGCACTCATCAACAAAGTCACCAGCTGAGTTTTGTCTCCCATCTCGGCCAGAAAAATCGTGATAAATGTCGAACTAAAAACTAACCAAAAATTATTCTGCGGTTTTAAGTCAGCGTTGGGGAATTTAGTCTCGACTGAGGGGTCTAAAGATTTACGATCGCCAGTTTTCATTAATTTATTTTAATTTGCGGGAATAAACAGCTTCTCAGCCTAAAAAAATTAATCTATTCTTCGCTATTGTCGCAAAATTTGGTCTGCATCTTCAAATATAGCTAGAGCCAACAGGATAAACTAAACGATAGATTCATCAAAGCTCCCAACTCCTTTAGCTATTTTTTCCTCACCGTCTAATAATTTCTATGCCTTTCTTTTGCCAAGACGAAGAACTCACTAATATCGCTACACAAGTTTTACAAACCGCCAGAGCAAAATTTCCGACCCTCACCAGAGATAAACTGGCTCTCACCTGGATTGTTTACGAACAACCCGTAATTGTAAATACAGGAGGTGCATTATCGGCTGCGGAGTTCTGGCAATATCAGGTTAAAGGATTTAGCTATCGGGGAGTAGAAAGAATTTATCCCGCCAGCATCGTCAAACTATTTTATTTAGTGGCGATCCATGAATGGCTACAGGGAGGCATGATCTCAGAATCTCTGGAGCTTAACCGCGCTATCGGCGATGCGATCGTCGAATCGAGCAATGATGCCACCAGCCTACTTGTGGACGTTCTTACGGGGACTACTAGCGGACCCGAATTGCCCTCAAGTCCTTTTGAAACCTGGCAAAAACAGCGCAATATTATCAATCGCTACTTTGCTTCCCTTAAGTGGTCAGAACTCGAAAGCATTAACACCAACCAAAAAACCTGGGGCGATGGCGCTTATGGTCGAGAGCGAGCTTTCTTGGGAGAAATGATGGAAAACCGTAATATGCTAACCACAGATGGGGTTGCCCGACTGCTACACAGTATTATCGGCGGGGTAGCTGTCTCCTCAGAGCGATCGCAAAAAATGATGCAGCTACTGCACCGCAGTTTAAACCCCGAAGAATTTGTCGATAGTGATGGAGAAAATCAAATTACGGGCTTTATTGGCGAAGCTTTACCCCGCAATGCTCGTATCTGGTCTAAAGCAGGCTGGATGAGTCGCGTACGCCATGATGCTGCCTATGTAGAGATTCCGGGCACTTCTCCCTATTTGCTGACTATTTTTACGGAAGGCAAAGAGAATGCTCGCAACAAGTCAATTCTGCCCTTTATTTCCCAACTGTTTGTCGAAGCGATGAGCCACAGTTTTAAGCAGCAACAATAATTGTTAAGCAAAAATTCAAGAGACTTAACTCTTTGAACTGCTTCCAGACTTGATAATAAAACTACGTATAGCTAGAAATAGAGCGGACGCTTTCTATCGCCTGAGCTTTACGTATTTGAATATTAATTACAGCTCTCTTGTAACGCAGATCACACCTACTATCTCAATATCAAGATTAGATGAAGGAAGTAAAGAAGTCGGTAAAAAACTCATGAAGTCTCAACCTTGGTTAACTATTGTCGGAATTGCGATTGGCAGCTTACTTATTGATGTATCTCAATCTCATGCCACGGTCGATATTACGCTTGGGGAGAGCAAAGCGGTTAGTAGTCAACTTCGCTACGCCTACAGTCAGCCCAGTGAGCTATTAGAAACCCTACAGAAACAAGAGCAAAAAATATCCTGTCAAGCTACAGGCAAAAGTTCACAGCCAGTTCATTGGCAAACCTGGATTAACCGAGGTGTCGCTTTACAGCAACATAAACAATATCGTCAGTCCATAGTCTGTTTCGACCGCGCAATTGCCTTGGAATCACACTCGGAGCAGGCTTGGTATCGTCGAGGCATCGCCTTTAGCTACCTCCGACAATACGATCGAGCAGCTTTTTCCTACCAGCAGGCGATCGATCTTAATGATTCCGAACCTACTTCTTGGTACAACAAGGGCAACGCCTACAAACATCTTGGCAATTACCCGCAGGCGATATCTGCCTACCAAGAGGCAATTGCCATCAAACCTAACTTTCATTCTGCTTACTATCAGCTTGGTAAAGTTTTTAGCAAAATAGGTCAGTTTGACCGCGCAATAGCAGCCTACCAATCAGCTACCTATATCAATCCCGATCGCGATCGAGCCTGGTACAGCCTCGGTAGCTTGCTACACCGACTCAAGCGCTATGATGAGGCGATCGTCGTTTACCAAAAAGCTTTAAAGTACAATCCAGATCAGCATCAAGCATGGTATAACCTCGGAAATATTCATCTCAAACAAAAGAATTTCACAGAAGCAGTTTTTGCTTACCAATCAGCAGTTAAACTCAAACCAGATTATGATTTGGCTTGGAATAATCATGGCGCAGCTCTAGAGGCGCTAAAGCAAAATAAAGCTGCACTGCAGTCTTACAGCAGAGCTTTACAGGCGAATCCTAACTATGAAAAAGCTTTGAACAACCGTCGTCGTTTACTGACCTTGGTCGATGAAACAAACAATGCTGTCCTGTACAATACTCTCAACTCAAAATAATTAGGGACGGTTTTTCGGCAATTTTTTACCTGCCCAACATTCTTTTCGCTTCGTTTAGTTTCAATCGTTGAATACCTTGAAAAAACTCAATTTGCTGTAATGCTTTTCTCGCCTCTGGATAGCTGCTAATCCGCAGTAAAACCATATTGTCATAGACAGCTTCCTCTGGCTCGACTATTTCGACGATTAGTTCTTGTAACTGTTGTTGTCGAACATCATTTTGTAAATATTTGACAAATGGCTCTCGTTTCCATTGACGTACTGTAACCAAACACCATTGTTCGGCAACCGTCTGAACTCCATCTGGATCTTGCATGATATTGCTATTTGAGTTTATATTCGCCTAACCATTCTGGCAGAAAAAATATGTGCTGGTTTTATTTGTCTCTGTTCTGAAATACCTGATTTCGTAAAGCTTTGTTGCTTTGTAGTCCCAAAAGAAGACGATCTCCTAAAAGATTTATACTCTAGCTATAAGGCTTACTGTATATAGTAATAATTGTATGTTTGCGCCGTTTAAACAATATTTAGAAACAGAACTTTTTAAAAATTTTGATTTACATAGTCGTCCTATCCCGCCTGGACTAGAATCCAACGTTAGTGAAAGAGGGAAAAACCCCGCTACGATCCAAAGCTGGTGTTATGAATCCGAGCAGCTAAGAAAAGTACGATATTCCTATATTGATGCGGGGGAAACTGCCCAGGTTTTTAATAGCGTTATTTATCCCGCTCATAACTACGACATACCACTTTTAGGAGTAGATTTTCTTTCCTTCGGCAAGAAAAAAATTCTGGTAGTAATGGACTTCCAGCCCTTGTTTCGCGATCGCGCTTACATTGACAAGTATATTGAACCAATGAAAGAGATTCGCGATAAATATAATGAATTGGCACAGGACTTGGAAATGAAGTTTTATGATGCCAATCAATATTTTTCTAAGTATTTATTATTTGCCAAGCTGGATTCTGAAACTGTGGTCAACAGTCTTTTTCCTGCCTTTCAAGAATATTTAAAATTATATTGGCAGATGGTAGCAGATGCCGAACCTCTAACTGATGCCGAAGATATCCAGCGTGTTATTGAAGCTCAACAAGAATACGATCGGTATAGCGCCGAGCGCGATCCAGCCCATGGTCTATTTAGCAGCTATTTTGGTGCAGAATGGTCAGACAAATTTCTCAATGAATTTCTATTTGAAGATGCTGTTCCCTTAGTAGTATCCTCGACTGGGAAATAGTAAACATCGATTGGTAGCGCGTCAGGCAAAGCGTTCGATTCCACGAAACCTTCAGCTTATAGCCCAGTAGAGCGGTTTGTCTCAAAAGAGCATGTAGATTGGGGACGAAAGAACTGTTGTTTTCGTACGTGCTGCGCTTACAGCTTATAACTTGCAAAATATGACCTTATATCAACCATTTATCGACCACGCGATCGCTACCTTAAAGCAAAAATTAACTCTCGAACCCTATCCAATCCCCGATGGCTTTGCGCAAAAAGCTGGAGTGATGGGCAAGGGCAAAAAGCAAGAGCCAGTTTTAACCACCAGCTATGGTTTTCAGTCTCCTAAGCTACGCCAGATTAGGGCTGCTCACGTACAGGGAGGACAATCACTCCAGGTGCTTAACTTTGTCATTTTTCCGCGACTTAACTACGACCTGCCTTTTTTTGGTGCAGATTTAGTGACTTTACCTGGAGGACATCTAATTGCGATCGACATGCAGCCTCTATTTAGCCAGAATCCCGCCTATCAGGCTAGATATAGCGAACCAATCATGTCTATGTTTCATGACTATCAGCAAAAACTCCCTTGGGGTGGCGATTTTCCCGAAGAAGCTCAAAAGTATTTTTCGCCTGCTTTCCTTTGGACTCGTCCTTCGGAGACAAACGTAGTTGAAAGTTCAGTTTTCAAAGCTTTCAGCGATTATCTTGATGCCTATCTCAATTTTGTACGGCAGGCAGAGGAAATTACCGACTCTCAAACATTAGCAGAGATTTTTCAAGCTCAGAAAAGCTACGCCAACTATAGAGCCGAGAAGGATCCAGCCAGGGGAATGCTGACCCGCTTATACGGCTCTGAATGGACAGAGGAATATATTCATGGTTTTCTTTTCGATCTAGAACGAACTCTAACCACAGTTTAAAAGAAATCATTTTGCCAAAAATCAAAGATAACCTCCCCGCGATTAACTGTAGATACAGCATTTTATTCAGCAATTGTTGATAAAAGTAACAGTCTATTGCTTTGAATTACAGAAAGATAAGATAATAAGGGATAACAGGTTTTGTTTCCGATCGATATTTATCTTGTTGGAGCAAAACTTTTTTGCTTCGACAAATTTGGCAAATAGCTAGAAACTAAGGTATCGATCTTGAAGATCGGTTTTAAGTTCTAGGGATTGAGTCAAACAGTACAAGGCAAAAAACAGCATTTGATTATTAGTTTAGCAAAGGCAAATTTTTGTTAAACATAATCAGCATAATCTGGAAAATTTAACAAGACGTAATAAACAATGGTTCGTTGTCGTTGTATAAAAGTTATCTGAGGGATAAATGCCTGTAGGCGAAGCCAAAGCGCCATCGCATAGTGCGGGTTGGAAGACTTCAAACCCTCGGACTTTGTGAAATGCCTTGGATAACCGCCGTAAATCTATCTCTTTTACGGTTTTTTATTAAGCGTGTAAAGTTTTGTTAGGTGACTTAAGAAACTCTGACTAAGTGCCTAGAGAATAGTAACTTAGCACCTTCGACAATTAACCATTTTCGGTCGTAAGCGCGATCGCGCTTCGGCAGAGAGTTGTTTTTAAGTTAAGATTCCTTTTTGAAGTTCAACTAAACCAAATTTAATTCGAGTAGGAGATTATTTATAATGTTCGACGCATTTACTAGAGTCGTGTCTCAGGCTGATGCCCGTGGCGAATTTCTATCCAGCAGTCAGTTGGATGCTCTAAGCGCAATGGTTGCTGCTAGCAACAAGCGTATGGATTCTGTTAACCGTATTACCGGTAGCGCTTCCGCAATCGTCACAAATGCAGCCCGCTCATTGTTTGCAGAGCAGCCTCAGCTAATCGCCCCTGGTGGTAATGCTTACACTAGTCGCCGTAACGCAGCTTGTTTACGCGACATGGAAATCATTTTGCGCTACATCACTTACGCTATCTTCACTGGTGATGCTAGCGTTTTGGAAGATCGTTGTCTAAACGGACTGCGTGAGACTTATCTAGCTTTGGGTACTCCTGGTGCTTCCGTAGCTGTAGGCGTTCAAAAAATGAAAGAAGCTGCACTAGCAATTATCAACGATACTAACGGCATCACTCCTGGTGACTGTAGTGCTATTTCTTCTGAAATCGCTGGCTACTTTGACCGTGCTGCTGCTTCAGTAGGTTAATTCAGAGGGTCAATAGACTCTTTTGACAGCGAACATCAACCTTTGGTTGGTTAGAAAAAATTAGTAAAACAAGAGAAACATTACAATCATGAAAACTCCTTTAACTGAAGCAGTATCTTCTGCTGATTCCCAGGGTCGTTTCTTAAGCAGCACTGAAATTCAGACTGCTTTCGGTCGCTTTAAGCAAGCTAATGCTTCTCTAGAAGCAGCAAAAGCTTTGACCAGCAATTCTCAAAGCTTGATTGATGGTGCAGCAAATGCGGTGTACTCCAAGTTTCCTTATACCACTAGCACTCAAGGTCCTAACTATGCTTCCACTCCTACTGGAAAAGCAAAGTGTTCCCGTGATATTGGCTACTACCTAAGAATGGTTACTTATTGCCTAGTTTCTGGTGGAACTGGTCCCATGGATGAGTATCTAGTAGCTGGTTTAGACGAAATCAACCGTGCTTACGAACTATCTCCTAGCTGGTATATTGAAGCTCTAAAATACATCAAGGGCAATCATGGCTTGAGTGGCGATCCTGCTACTGAAGCAAATAGCTATCTTGACTATGCAATCAACGCACTTAGCTAAGATTTAAGCTGCTCGATTTGAGTTTATTAATTCGCAATCGAGTTACAGATACTAAATTTAGAGTCGGTTACGACTCGTAAAGCGATACTCAGGGGAGTATGCGAATGCCAGCAAGTAAGCTAGTATTTGTTTACTTTTCTGAGTATTGTTATATGAAAGAAACAAAGGTCAGTAAATGAAGGCTGAGTCAATAAACAGCTCAAACAATTCGGGTGAGGCAGAACAGCTAACGGCAGATCGGGCGATCGCCAACCTCAATCAGAAAAAAGATTTAGGCGCGAGGTATTATGCTGCCTGGTGGCTGGGCAAGTTCAGAATTAAAGAGTCCAGAGCGATCGCTGCTTTATTAACAGCCTTGGAGGATGAGCAAGACCGCGCACCAGATGGAGGATATCCCCTGCGTCGCAATGCAGCCAGAGCTTTAGGCAAATTGGGTGATAAGCAGGCAGTAGAGCCTCTAATACGCTGTTTAGAATTTCCCGATTATTACGTTCGAGAAGCAGCCGCTCAGGCTTTAGAAGTATTAGAAGACCGAAGATGTATTCCCGCACTAATGAAGCTATTGGCAGGGGGAATAGAGGTGGCAACTAGAGTAGAGAAGAAACCTCACCTCGTACAGCCCTATGAAGCTATCATTGAGGCATTGGGAACACTAGGCGCAACAGAAGCTATTAAGTTAGTCGCTCCGTTTACCAGACACTCAACAGAGAAGGTTAAGTATGCTGCTGCTAGGGCAATGTATCAGCTCACCAAAGAAGAACAGTATGGTGAAATGCTGATTCAAGCGCTATCGGGAGACGATCTACAGCTACGTCGCTCTGCTTTGATGGATTTGGGAGCGGTAGGATATACCAAGGCAGGTCAGGCGATCGCCGACACGCTGGCTGAAAACAGTATGAAGTTGATTGCTCTCAAGGGGTTGTTAGAAGCAAATCTGTCAGATCGAGCCGAAATATCAAGCGAAAGTAAGAATCTAATGAAACTAATGGACTCTCTGCTGTAGTTAAAGTCTGGAGCGTCTGAAATAAAAAAAAGTCCAAATATTTTTTAAATAAGAATTTGAGCTACTTTTCCGCCCTAAAAAGTATAAGTACTCGATTATTAGAGGTAACGCTATTGTTTAGACGACTAAGCCGTAATTAGAAGAGAGAAATATGACCACATTCTCTGTGAGGGAAAGCTACTAAACACATAGCGATCGTTTTGAACCTAGCTAAATTCCCTAAACCTACTATTCTGCTGCCTAGAGAAGCTGCCGACTTGTTTGAGATGCTCTTTTAATCGTACTTCGGTCGAGTTAAATTGAGTTGGAACAAGGAAAATAGTAAAATTATTTTAACAATCACAATTTTTTCTAGACTTTAAACCAGCTACATAATAGTAATGTCCGATGTTCAACAATTGATAAAGGCGGTCAATCAGGCTGACTCTGCCGATTTACTTTTAAAAACAGTTGAAGATTTAGCCGAGGCAACTGACAGTGCCGCTATACCTACTCTAGTAAAGGTATTAGGATTTAATAATCCAGGCGCTGCTGTCGCTGCTGTAGACGGCTTGATTGAGATTGGTGAGCCAGTCGTTCCCTATCTACTGCAAAATTTAGACAATTACAACTATGGAGCAAGAGCTTGGGCGACAAGAGTATTTGCTGGTATTGGCGATCCTGCTGCATTAGATCTACTGCTTGAAGCTGCCGTTGCCGACTTTTCCCAAAGCGTTCGTCGTGCAGCAGCCAAAGGATTGGGAAGCATTCTTTGGACAAAGTTATCGACTGCCGAAATTTTGCCAGCGCAGCGAAAAGTAATAGATGCTCTCTTCCTAGCGATAGAAGATGGAGAATGGGTTGTACGTTATGCTGCAGTTGTCGGACTAGAATCATTGACAAATACTTTGGCAAAAACTCAGCCAGAGCTGCAGTTAAAGATAGTTATTAAGTTTGAAGAATTGATTAGCAGTGAGTCAGAGACAGTTGTTCGGGCAAGAATAAAATGCGCCCTAGAAAATTAAGATGAAATTCTTAGAAATTTAGCAGCTTGACGACAAAAACGCTTCTCCTATTTTGTTAACAAAACTTAGTATTCTTTACTCTATCTCTTGACTCAAAAGTTAGTTTACGGAAAACTTAAGTTATATAGTAGTGAACAATTCGGTTATTATTAATCTTTAATAAGATTTTTATAGAATTGAACCTATCCCTCAAAATATCTATAAAGAGCGCGATATAACAAAAAAACAGCAGTTAGTCAGCGCAATTAACCTATTCGCATTTAGCAATCGCAAATAAGCAGATAAATGGAAACATTAGAATTTATTATTTATCCTGATGGACGGGTCAAAGAAACGGTAACGGGAATTGTTGGTTCATCCTGCCAAGAAGTTACCGCAGCGATAGAAAAGCAGTTAGGAGTAGTTGTCGACCAAAAGCAAACTGCTGAATACTATGCTCAAGACGAAATTCGCTCGGCAACGGTTACTAGCCACAGCAGCTATGGTGACTGGTAACTTGACTGAATGTCTTTAATTTAAAATATTCAATTCAGTAAACATATAGTTTCAAAAAGGGGAAACATGTCTCATTTCAGCAATATCAAAACTAAAATTCGTAATTTAGACTCTCTTAAGGCAGCTCTCAAAGACTTAAAAATAGATTGGAAAGATAGTTCGGGAAAGGTTCGCGGCTACAAAGGTCAGACTCATCAGGCAGAAGTAGCGATCGAACAGGACAACGGCTATGATTTTGGGTTTTGTTGGAATGGTAGCGAATATGAACTCGTAGCGGATTTACAGTACTGGCAGCAGCCTCTTACTGTTGATGGTTTCTTGCGTCAGGTAACACAACGCTATGCCTATCATAGTGTCGTCGAATCAACTGCTGCTCAAGGATTTTCTATTACCGAACAGTCCAATAGTGAGGACGGTTCAATTCGCTTAGTCGTTCAACGCTGGAGTGCTTAATGGATAGTGCAGTCTCCCCTCAACCTAACGGTTTTGAGCCAGAATTAGGCGGCATTTGGCGGCAAAAAGGAGTTTTTGTAGACGAAAATATTTGTATTGGCTGCAAAAACTGTACTCACGTAGCGACCAACACCTTTTTTATTGAGCCAGACTATGGAAGAGCCAGAGTATTCAATCAAGATGGCGATATTGAAGAGTTAATTGAAGAGGCGATCGACACTTGTCCTGTTAACTGTATTCATTGGCTAGATTATACAGAATTAGCTGGGCTGGAAGAAACCAGGCGAAATCAAGTAATCCAAAGTCTAGCTATTCCTCCAGATATGAGGCGATCGCAAATTATTAAAAAGAGCGGATTTCCACGTCGATAATTAGTCCGAACCAAAAATGGTAGTACAATTAATTCCCCGATAACTCTGTAAGGAATCGGGGTTTTTTATTGAACCATCTCAATTGATATTTCAGAACTCTCATTCCAACGTTTTAACTCTTTATTGTCGGCAAGAAAATTGCGTAAGCTCTGACGATAAGCTCGACGATATTCATCAAAACTATAGTTATCTATGCGAACGCCAAAATTATCGTCAGACTCACCTTGCAAAATTTTAGCGATCCGATTGTTAGTTATTACAGAATAGTGGCTGCCGTCAAAGGTATTGCTAGGATCTTTCGTTACCTCAGAGGGAATGGAAAAATCATACATAGCATCATAATGCTGAGATAGTTGATGAAAAGCCGAAAGATAACAGTCCATTAAACCTCTACCATAAGTATCATTAACCATGCTCCAGGCAGATCTTGGTGGCACATAGGCAATAAATTTGGCATCGGGGAAAAACTCTTTCAGACTCGCAAAAGTTTCTACAGAAGTGAGATCGCACTTTTGTAACCCAGCAGGCTTATAAAATTTTGCATCGTATACTGGAGGGTTAACAACATCTACAGGTTCAAAGTTGCGATCGTAATAGCTTGCGGGGTCGGGACTGACACCTAGCAGCGTCATGGCAGAAAATAACAAAACGTCTGCTGAAAGATAAGCCTGAAGGGAAGATTGAGTTTGCAAACTCTCGATAGCCACTGGCGGCTGTTCCTTCCGCTCTTTTTCCACAAAATTAAAGCCATCTACCCCAATATAAATTACCTTCGGATCGATATTTTGCTCCTGCAAAAAATTGGCGTAACTAACAAAATCTGGGATCTCAGCTCCTTTCAAAGCATAGTTAAAACAATTGTTATCAGTAAATTCTGAAGTTCTCATGGTTGTAACTCTAGAGCTACCAAGAACAATACAGTCGTAGTTCTCTTTTTCCTTAGTTCTCAAAAAGAGGTTTGTTTTTGTAATACGCTCATTGAAAGCAAAATTTTTGCCCGTCAGTATATTTCCGTGACTGTACCAAAGTGGGTCGATTAACCAGTTAATACCCGCTACAGATCCCAAGAGAAAAGAGGTCACAAGTCCATAAAGACCGAAACTAAACCTATTTTCCTTTTCTTGACTGTTTGCTTTGGGAACTGACATTTTTGTCCCTGTACGTCTGCCTAATTTGAAAAATCCGTCTGTAGCACTTTTAAAGTTCATTTTTCTCTAGTTAAGAGTATACGTTTTTAAAACTAAAATTGGAAATAGAGGAATTCACTAACCCGAGAAAAGCACAGTAAAGAAAGAGACGTTAGGCTAGCAATAATTATCGTCCAAATCCTATTTGGTTTCCATGATAGATAGTGCCAGAATTTTTGCTGCCACTGAGGCTGATAGTATTCCACGGGTTCAGTTAAAGCTGGATTATATTTGCCCATCCACTGCTGAGTGTTTGGTGTGAACCAGGCAACTAGCAGCAGCATAATAATGCCAAAGGTCGCGTATTTCTGGCTGATGCCGACGTTAACAGTAAAACCTAAAAAGCCGATGCCTAAATTGCGTAAAAAGCCCAGATAGGGAGCAGTAAAATCAGGTAGATTAATACCGTTAAAACCAAACATTGACTGAAGAATTGAAGTTGCCGTTTCAAAGTTATTGGCTTTAAAAAATACCCAGGAAATAATCACGGCAATAAAGGTCGTAATCCACCCCATTCCCCGTAGTAACCAACCATCATTTTTCAAATTATGACCCAATCTCAAACGAATGGAGCGATATGTATGATTAACAATTAGATAAAATCCATGTAATCCGCCCCAGAAAATAAAAGTCCAGCCTGCACCGTGCCATAAACCTCCTAGCAACATAGTTATAAATAAATTGAGATAGCGTCGCAATTCTCCCTGACGACTACCACCCAAGGGAATATACAGGTAATCTCGTAAGAAGTGAGATAGAGTAATATGCCATCTACGCCAAAAATCAACAATACTAATGGCTTTATATGGTGAATTAAAATTTAAAGGTAAGCGGATACCAAACATATAGGCTGCACCGATCGCCATGTCGGAGTAGCCAGAAAAATCAAAATAGAGCTGTAGACTATAGCCTAATGCCCCTACCCAAGACTCTGAAAAAGTGAGGTTAATACCTTGAGATGCTGCTGCAAAAGCCAAATTTGAATATTCGGCAATGCGATCGGCAAAGATGACTTTTTTGAATAGACCAGCAACAAAAACGGTCAGACCAATAGATAAAGTTCTTTGACTAAATTGATATATAGATGCCTTTTCAAACTGAGGCAGTACTTCTTTATGGTGGACAATTGGACCTGCAATTAGCTGAGGAAAGAAACAAACAAACAGCATATATTTTCTGAGGTCGTATTCTTTTGTTTCCCCACGGTAGGCATCAACTAAATAGGCAATTTGCTGGAAAGTAAAGAAGGAAATTGCTAAGGGAATAACAACCGGGGACAAATGAAAGTCAGTGCCTATTGCTCGGTTAATATTGCTCAGTAAAAAAGTAGAATACTTGAAATAGCTAATCAGACTCAGATTAAAGACAATGCCAATAAAAAACAATGTTTTTTTTACCCAAGGTTTCTGCAATGTATTGCTCAACCAGTAACCTAAATAATAATTTACGCCAATCGATAGAATAATCAAAGGTAAATTAAGTGGTTTCCATCTACCATAAAAAACCAAAGAGGCGATAATTAACCAGATTATAGGTAGCTGTCTCTGAATATTTTCCTTCTTTCTACCAATAAAAAAGAATAATAGTAAAGAAACGGGGAGAAAAATAAAAATAAACTCAAAAGAATTAAATAACATAATATTATGATGGGATAAATATAAGTTTAGGCTAGCTATTTAACTGGCAAAGAGACTATTATTATCTCAGCCTATTAATGTTATAAGGAGGTCTTGTTTGAGAATTTACATTTGCAGTAATAAATATAAAGTAATGAATAAGTTAGCTCGCCGATATAAGTTCTGTATGTAAGGTTTAGATTGAATCTCTATCCAGGAGAATAGTCTTGCTTACTTTCTCGCCGATATATGATAAATACGATCAGCCAGAGACAGACAAGGCGCAAAGAGTCGGATATTAACGTGGCACAAGCTGCTCCTTTCCAAGAAAAAAGCGGTATCAGGATAATATTTAACACCACATTAATTACTGCTGCCCCTACCTGTACGATGCTGCGGGACTTTTGGTTTCCCGACCCAGTTAGAGTATCTGCTGCTAGATACTGAAAAGCAGCGATCGCAGGCAAAGGCGACAGCCAGAGAAGTGCTTCAATTGCGTCCCGATAATCTTCTCCCAAAATTACAGGAATAAAGGGAGCTAACAGCCAAAAACCAATTACCGTAGCTACTGCATAAAGACTTAAAATTGGCAATAGTTTTTTGGCAAATCCTAAGCTGCCGCGAATACCAGATGCTCCGTGTTGAAAAAACCTAGTGTATGTTGCTCCAAATAGAGCCAGAAGGGGCGTATTGCCCACGTCAATAAAGCGATAGGCAGATGCATAGATGCCAGTTGCTCCAACTCCTGAGATTTTGCTCAACATCGACTTGTCTAAGTTAGCGTTAATGTTATTGGCAGAAGTACTAATTGAAAAGTAAAACCCCTGGACGATATTGGATCTCAATTCAGACAGCACTGGTCGAGGAAAACCGAGAATTTTGGTAATTAGCAAGATTGTGACTATTGCCATAGCGATCGAACTCGTAAAATACAAAGAACTCCAGGTAGCTACGGTCGGATTGGGAAAAAACACGACTAAAGATAGAGCAGCTAACAGCTTCCCGCAGGTACTCAATACCCCCAGTTGCGCTGTCTTATTAATCATATTGGTTGCCATCAGAGATTTGTAGCCTAAATCGAGTAAGGCTAGGCAGATCAAATCGGCGATCAGAATTAACAGCACTGCCCCCCAAGGAACATTTTCGGGAAAAATGAAAGGGGAAAGCAACAGCAATATAATTGTGAATATAGTCCCATTGGCAGTAGAAAGAACTAAACCGTTACCCCAATTAGTGCTGAAGGTCGTGCGATCGACCGAAACATTTTTAATTAATAGATGTTCACTACCCAAAGGAACAAAGGGAAAAACGAGGTTGGCAACAGCAGTAATAGCAATGAACATGCCATAGTTCTCTTTTCCCAACAGGCGAGCAATAATAATAAAGTATGCTGCCTGCATTACTATGTTAAATAGCTTTGAAAACAACATCCATAGAGTATCTTTAGCCAGACTGCTCTGAAATAGATTGGTTACCTTAACTTTAATTTCGGCTAAATTCATAATATCTATTTCTGTTCCTGGTTCGTGGAATGGCAATTACTCGGAGATTCCATACTGCTCTCGCTTCGCTATGACTAAAGAATAAGATATTGCCACATATATCGCCCAAAAAGAACTATTTAGGTTAGATATTGTTCCTTCTGTTAAGTTAGAAAGTAGAATATAGGTCAAAAATAATAAGGGCCAAAATCCCTCTGGAGTATTGGTCTTTCTAAGCAAAGCCAGGGATTGGGCAATAGTACTAAAGAAACTGACGATAAAAACCCCCAGGCCGACTAAGCCGATCGAAAGCCAAAGATCTAGAAAGCCGTTGTGTGCATAGATTACACCAATTCTCATGGCATATTGAATGTAGCTTGATGGACCGTTCAAACCATTCCAAAATGCAGTCATGCCATATCCCAGCCAAAACTTTTGCTGAATCTGATCCCAAACATATCCCCAGATCAGGGTTCTACCTGATAAAGTAGCATCTTTACCGATATTGGTAAGAATAGAGTCAGAACCGATATAGCCTGCGACTAAAACAAGACTGATAAAACCGATAACCGTAACTGCCAAGACAGCAGAAATCATCACCTCATAACGCCAGCGCAACATGCGATAAATAATGCAGAGAATTAGCATCAAGCCAAAAGTTCCCAAAGCTGTAGTTGACTGAGACATTACCATTGCCCCGCAGTTGAGCGTCAGTAAAGTCCAATAAATCCAGCTAAATCTTTCTCCCCGTAAGGCATTAAGAAGGAATATTACTCCGCCAGGAGCCATAAATGCGCCAAACTGGTTTTTGTGGGTGAAAACTCCTCTTAATGCACCTTCATGAACACCAGACATAATGCCATATTTGGGAATTGCTACGGCAAACAACAGACTCAATACTAGTAAAAGTCCATAAGTCCAGCCGAGCAGTTTCATTTGTTCTGCCAAATTATAGCGAGTTGCCAAATAAAGGCCAAAACCCGTTGTACCAATGGCATAAGTACTGAATCTAAAAGTTTGGTCGGGATTGATCGACCAAAAATAAGAAAAACATACGACTCCTAGCAAAATCCACAAAAAAGTATTGTTGGAGAAGGTTGCTAGGGAACGTCGCCACCTCATGCCCAGCAAAACAAAGGTAACGATATAAACGACAACCGAAATTTTAGAGTTAAGAGAAAGGTCTAGACTGGTAACGTTAACTCCATCTCCTTCGTTTGCGCCACCAGTCAAGAATAGGGGAATAATTGCTTGAGAGATATGGACTAACGATACGAGGGAAAATATATATTCAAAATATTTTAAAAAATTGCTCTGGCTTTTGCTCATGAAAATAAGGTTATTGCTGATAAATTTGTTGTAGGTTGCTATCTGCCAGAGTTGTAAGCTCGATCGGAGAATAGATAATTCCATCTCCCGATCGAGCTAATAAACAATTTGTTTGAATAAAATTAGACACTTGAGGCAGAAACAGGGACATTCGATAGTAAATTTTTACCATCTAGATATTCGGGAATTGGAGCATCCATCAAATTAAGAATTGTAGGTGCTAAATCTACTGTTTCTCCAGAAGATAAATCTAATCCTTGAGGAATATCTGGTCCTTTCCCAAATAGGAATCCCTGACTTTTATGTCCTCCTGCACGACAGTGAGTTAAAGGTCCGACTCGTCCCAGGCTCGAACTATCTACTACGTCGGTAATCGGCTCTTGCCATAATATAACGATGTCAGCATCAGGGAGTTTGGGATTCTTGTCTAAAGGATTATCGCGAGTGATTACGACCTGTTTGACAATTTTCTTGCCTGTTCGGGCATCCTTGAGTTCATAGAGCATTTCGCTTAACTCTTGGCAAAGCGCATGATACTCATTAGCTTCAACAACCCCATCGCGATCGCGCCCTTTGAGGTTGATCCGAATATGCCCGTTAGTAAAAGCGGGTAGAGCGAAAGCTTTCATTTCCGACCAGAGAGGAGAATACCACATGCCAGGCATCCAGCCCATAGCTACGTCTTGCTCGACTGGCTCGTCTAGCAGACTATAGGGTGAAAGCAATCCGTGTTTAGAGTCTCTCAAGAATTTTTTGTGAGTCCAAGTACGGAATAGCTTTTTGATTGGATTAGGTTCGTGAACCTGACTCCAGATTTCTCCTGGCCAAGAATTACGAATTGGTTTGGTCACAATCGAGCCTGGAGTCGAACCAACTTGCCCTGGCGCGATTGCAGCTTTGCCATAATGAAAGCGATACAGTAATTCTGGCAAGACTGCCATACTTAGTAAGTCGGTGTAGTTAGCAGCCATGCCATGTGCCGAAAAGCAGAGGACGTTAGCATCTTCGGGTGCTTCTGCCAATATTTCGCCAATTGCTCGATCCACCTCTTGATAGGTGCTTAATACGGGGTCAGCCTTAGTCCCATTTTTGCTCAGGTGATTATAGGTTGGATGGTCGGGTTGACTGTGGTTGTAAAGATCGTGTCCTACGGTATGAGTTTCGCCAAACACCATCAGGAATAGATCCCAATCATCTTGTTTCAAAAGATCGCGAGCGATCGCTGAATGACCATCAATACTTTCTTTTAGTGCCTCTTGAATCCAGGTAACGTATTCAGGATTCCACCACAGACCATTATCGTTATGTAATACGGGGTTTTTGCCATATTTGGCAATTATATCGTCGTAAGCCTGAGGAGGATTGGAAGCGCTGACCGTATAGGGATAATGACCGCCCCAGCCTAAAATTTGCACGCCGTTGACTTCTTCTGCCAAGGTAGTTACGGGAACGTCTAAAACGGCAACTTTATAGTCTTCTCCCAAAGCATAGAAGGGGGAAAACTCCTGATAATCATAACCGCTCTCTACTACATCACAGACAATTTCGTAATTGTCGGGGTTATAGCTAACCGTATCCCAGTAACCCAAAGTATCTGCTCTACAGCCCGTAGAAAAAGTCGCCCACAGAGGTTCGGTAGTTGAATATTCTGTGGGTACACCACGGTAATTAACCGTATTATTAAGACGACTATAAGTTCCTTGCTGACTAATCTTGCTCAGATTGGGTAGATGTCCTGCCTCCATCCATGCTTCAATTAATCGAGGTTCTGCTGCGTCTAAGCCAATTACTATAGTTGATTTTTTCATTTTTTCGTAAAAAAGAATTACTTTAGATTACTATCTATTTACGAGCGCAATGTCAAAAATATGTACATTTAAGCAGTGGCAGTTTTGGAAGGGCTATTTTCAGGCGATCCAGAGAAGTAACTCTTGCTGTATTTGGCATGATATGAATAGCGATCGAACTCTTTTGGTTTCACGGCATTAATTACCATACCGAGAACTTGCCCATCAAGACGAGCATTGTACAAAGTCTCTTTGGCTAGTTCTGCGCTTTCATCTTCCACAATTCCTGGACGACTCACAAAGACAATGCCATCGGCAAGTTTGCTTAGAGTTAGAACATCAGCAGTGACCGCTAAAGGTGGTGCATCAATAATGACCAGTTCATACTCTTTTCTAGCTGCTGCAACTAACTGGCTCATCTCGGATGAATCTAGTAGAGCTAGGGGATTAGGAGCAATAGTACCTGCTGTCAAAACATCTAGCTGTTTCATTGGCTGAGTTACAACCTGAGCTAGAGGCGTTTTATGAGCAACAACGTCCTTGACTCCTGCTTTATTACTAACCTGCCATAGTTCGTGTTGGGACGCTTTTCGCAAATCGCCATCAATTAGCAGAACTTTACGACCAAGTTGAGCCATTGCTCCTGCCAGGTTTGCTGCTACGGTAGATTTGCCTTCTCCTGGAACAGAACTAGTCATCAAAATGACTTTTGGCTGTCGCTTAAGCGCCAAAAATTTGAGATTAGTTTGAATCATGCGATAAATTTCGCTGGCAAAGGAATCAGGCTCTCTTTGAACCACTATTCCCCCTTGCCTGTTTTGCAGTGTATCTAGAGGGACAATTCCCAACACTTGGAAAGCAAACCTTTGTTTTATTTCAGGAATAGTTTTGAGGGAACGATCCTGCATTTCTAACAATATCGCGGTTAGATTGGCTAAGAATAGACCCATCAAAATACCCAAGATTATCAGTGGTATTCTACCCGTACTACCTTCTTCAGGAACTATTCCCGATTCAATTACTTGAGCATTGCCAGTTAGCTGATTTTTTAGAACATCAATATCAGACTTGCTTTCTAATAAGTTTTGATAGGTAGAACGAGCGCTCTCAACTTCACGTAGGAGAGACTGTTCCTGTTTTTCCATTCTGGGTATTACTTTAGCTCGATCTAGATAAATCTGTTGATATTGGTATAAAGAAGATTTCTCTGTCTCTAAACTGACCTCATCTATCTTCAAATTGATAAATTTTTCGAGCTGATTTTCTTTCAGACCACCACCATTCTGTAGCAATCCCTCTGAAACTTTTGCTCCTACATACTGTCTGATTAAACCCTGTAGCTGATTATTCAAAGCCTGCTTTTTCTCCTTCAGACTAGCCACTGCAGGATGGTTGTCGTTGAAGCGCTGTCTTTCCTGGGATAGCTCAGTTTCTGTCGCTCCAAGCTGCTGAATAATACTTTGAACTTGAGGTGTATTTCCCAACTGAACCGCAGTAATCGCCTGTTTGAGGTTTAAGCCTAGCTGATTCTGCAGGCTGGCTGTTTGAGCTTTTTTACCCTGTAGTTCTGCGCCTACGGTGGCAATTTGACGGTTGATATTACCAAGTTCAGAGACCAGAATTCTCTTCTCCTCTTTTAAATCGACTACCTGATTTTTTTCGTAAAAGCCCTGTAGTCGTGATTCTAGATCTTGTAGCTCATTTTCAATTTTAGGAATAGTGCTATCAATGAAACTACCTGCACTTATTGTTGAAGATTTATTACTCCGCAAATGTTCTTCCACATAAACGTCCATTAAAGTATTGACTACTTTGGACGCAGTAATTGGATCGGGATCTTTATATTCTATGGAGACGACATCCGTTCCTCCCACAATTTCGATCGCGAGCTTTCCTTTTAATTCTTTAACCTTGAGCGGTTCGCCATCTGAGTTCTCTAGTTTTAGCCGATCTATTGTTTGCTGTAAAACAGGCTCAGAAGTCATTCTTAGTTTTTCTGTGCTTAGAGGAGTCTGAGTATTTAGCAAAGAACCAAACTCTTCGGAACTTCTTCCAAGATCGACTAGAGCATCAGAAGAATTTTTCTTAAATAAAATTTTCCCTTCGGATTTATAGGTTTTCTCTAAAAAGCTGGTAAGAAAAAAAGTAGTTCCAACAGTAACTACGAAAACAGATAGGGCAGGCAACCAGCGACGTTTGAGTTTGAGAAAATAGTCTTCTATGTTAATGTCAAGCTCCGATCGCCGATTAGGATTAGGAGCATTATTTCTCTGAAGGTTAGTCATATATATTTTCCTTAAACGTAAAATTAAACGCTGTGATTTTCTCTAAAAAGTTCAAAAATAATGTCTTAGTAATTACTGTTATAAAGAATTTATAGTCGAATAGACAGGGGTATACCTTAAAGTTTTGATGAAGTTGAGGCAAATTAATATAAAAATATTAACAAGCATAATTGTTTGCAGCTCGTTCTTATATTTTTTGAATAGGTAATTTTACCTGATGTTGTTTAATTACAATATCTAAAAAGTAGAACTAAATATATTGCAGAGAGCATATTATTCACTTAAAATTTAGATAACAACGAACTTAAAAACAAGTGCAAATTTAAGATGAAAGTCTGTTTTAATATGCTTGTCTTTATAATCTCATGATATTTTTAGAATATAATTGTTATATTTATTAGAGTCATCAGCATGCTTTTTGCTAATGCTTAACAGTGCATTTTAAATAATATAGTTTAATTTTTATTCGATCTTTATGAAAATAAAGTGAGTTATTTAAAATATTTTTTTGTAGCAAAGATAAAATAAGCAAGACATACCGATTGAGATTAATATTATCTAATTAGCTTTGCCACGACCCTATTAAAATATCAACTGTTTAATTGAGGGCAAATAGAACAAATATGACTATTGCAAAAGTGGAACATCAATTTGCTATCATCTCCTTTGATTAAATATAATTGAAGGTACAAGTTTCTATAAAATTACTAAATACTTTTCCAAGTATATCTTGTATTTATAATTTGGTTCTTCAGTAATTTCCATGAAAAAATATAATCTTTTTGAATCAAAAATGATAAGTTCGAGCAAATTACAGGCGATTGCAACTTTTTTGGCTGCTTCTACCATCGTATTGCTTAATTCTCAAAATAGTTGGGCTGACAATACTCTGGCTCAGAAAGATAAAACGGTTGAAGGTTTGTCTGGTGGTTTTACTGATAGTCAGGGTTGTGGCTTTATAAGTGATACCCCTAGCTATGAGATGAACATTAAATCTCGTGTCGACTATATGCGCTTTACTGTCGAGGCTGCGGGGGGTCAACCAACATTATTAGTAGTTGGACCCAACTCTGGCGATAGTTTTTGTGTCTTAGGTGATGAAATTTCTGGATTGAAACCAGAAATTTCTGGAGTATGGGAACCTGGCTATTATCAAATATACGTCGGAGATCGCACAGATACTCAACACAAATTTATTCTAGATATTTCTACTGATAACTAACCAACACAAAGACGATTTTAATGTCCTTCTTCAATGGTTTTAGCGGAGACTTCGATCGCATCTACCTCAATCGTTCCAGGTGGGGTTATCCGACTAAAACCCTGTGCTTCTGCCTCTAAGGTCTCACCGCAGCTAGGACAGTTAAATTCCGTATTCTTGAACCCTGTAAACTCGTAACTGCATACTGGACAGGTAGCTTGAATTAACTTACGTTTTAACCACCACTGAAAACCCAAAAAGGCAATTATCGGCGCAACAAACAGCAGCCCTAGGGAAATAGCAAAACCTTTTATTACCCAGCCCAAGCCGATACTTGTAAAGAGAAATATTACTAGGATAATACTAGCCCAGCAACCTAGACCAGAAGTATTGAGTTTAAGTAGTTTATTAAATTTGTTAAAGCGATCGTTCACTATTTTTAATTGCTAGCCTCTGATAAACTGCCAGGTCGTATTTTCTAATTTTAGTTTATCTTTTGCGGACATCAAAAACCGCAGTTCACCAGGTATGAGTTTTTTACCCTGCAATACAGTGAACTGCGATCGAATTTCAATTTGATTTAGCTGAATTACAAATTACACGCAAGTCTGCTAAAAACTTTTATACAGGCTTATGTGCAGTCCAATACTTACTAACAAAATAGTTCTCTACTTTTAGATCGATGAATCCTGCAGTTGTTAAGCGTTCTTCAAGATTATCCGTTACGTAATGTCTATAGTAAGGTTCGTGGAAGATTGCAGGAAAATTATTCATCATGGGCTGGAAATCTGGAGAATCGATCGCCTGCATCGAATCGCAAATAATTAATACGCCTCCTGGCTGAAGCACACGATAGGCTTCATCAATCACGTTTTGTCTGGCAGGGGCAGGTAATTCATGAAATAAAAACACCGATGTTAAACCATGAAAATAGTTATCTTGATATGGCAGTTCTTCGCCGTTTGCCCGAACAAGCTGTGGTAATTCCCCAGGTATTTCTGAAAGCAACTGATTTGCTTTGCGAAGATAGGCGGGAGACAAGTCTGTCCCGTACAAAGATGCTTTGGGCAAAGTCCCTCTCAACATTCTTAGAGTACGACCAGTTCCACAGGCAACGTCAAGAACCCTAAGCTGCTGGGGCGGGACATTGACAAAAGTTTGAAGTACTGATTTTAGCGGAGCTAAGATACGTCGACGCATGGCATCTGCTGCGCCATTAAATAAAATCTCTACCTGCAAATCGTAAAGATTAGCAGACGTATCGCTTAGATAGCCGTCTGTTTGATAGTGGAAATTTTGTAAATAGTACTCGGGGTAACCTGTCTTGTCGATCGCTGCATCAAAGCTTTGAAACTCTTTTTTACCCAATCGCTCCCAAATTTTTAACATATCCAGCCAAACCTCTGGATAGTAGCGGAAAAAATCAGACCAGGGATTATCAAAGAGTAAACTGCTAGGATAGACTCCCTGCTGGGCATCCTGCCAGTCTTTTTCTTCTAACACCTTGAGTTTTTGCTGAAGCTTTTCAAATATTTCGGGTGAGATTGGCTGACTTTTGCTAGCCTGCTCTGGAAAAACTGTATTTGTCAAGCGATCGCTCACCTGTTTGTGAACAAAACCAAAAACTTTTTTGCTTTCTTGAAAACCTTGATAAGCAAATCTGCCAATAGGTTCGGGAATAAATCGATCTAAGTTAGGAGTTGATTGCATGGATATTGAATGTAAGTCGAGATAATGGTGATGTGTCAGACTCGATCGAATCTGACCGTCTAATTTAAGTTTTGTTGTGTTTTATCTAGATATATTAAGTATAGACAAATGAGATTCAGAAAGAACGCAAATAAAAAAAAGGCAACTGGCTAGCTTTGTTGCCGTAATAGTTGCCCATATAAATTAGTCCGATCTATTACTTGGATCGGAACGATTGGCGATCGCCTAAATAAACACAGAACAAGCCCCCAGTCGCGAGTGAGGCTTGTTCCAAAGAGACTCTAATAAATTGCGATATTTTATTTTCACTAACTCATGATGCAACTTTTACAGGAGAGTGCCGTTAGTTGGTAACTGCAGACTCTGGCAGTCAACTGTCTCAGATACGATCGAACTAATACTCATTCCAGTGTGTATTTCTAGTTTCGCCAGTTCGGGTGCTTTAAACAGCAAACGCTGTCCGGGAAATACCACTCGCTCTAGATACCAGTGAGGGATATTAGTTATGCGAACAACTTCAACATGAGCGGTAGCGTTAACATAACAGCAAAGCGAAAGTTCAGGAGTAGTGCGTGCAGGAGAAGATAACATTTTTTTATGATTAGATCGGGCTTAATGATGGGTCAACAGTGAGTCTATACTTTCTAATTTTTGCCTCAACTAAACATTTATATCTAAATGCATGGCTGGATGATAGCAAAATTATCGCTAGGGACAATATTGTTTCTCGTTTGTCATAGTTTGCTAATAGACCTCGATCCCCATTGTATATTAAATTGTTTTACTTCAATTCTATCTTAGGTTAGTCTTTTTTATTATACACTTAATGTTTTTCAGCCTTTAGACTGAAGCGATAGATTAAATGCTTTTTACTTCAGTATTTTTACGTAGAAATAGAGATCTGAAATGGCTTTTTATCGATCGCCAACCGATTAAAACTGTTGTTTATAGATAAATATTCGCAGTTATATATAAATAGATATTTTTTACTTTAAACAGCAGTTGCTGAAAAACTGTAAGCTGGCGCAAGATAATTACTTCCGATTCAAAATATTTAACAACTGTGTATTTCTGCCAAAAAAACTCTGGACGAAAGTAGAAATTATTTGAAAATGCCTTTGGGAGCTGTTTTATCGGTTTTTTTCTGGCTGAAATAGCTGCAAATAGAAACATTTATGACGAGAATTACATAAACCTTTAACGACGTTCTTTATTTGAAAGAGATAAGCTTATATAACTTTAAATTTTTAATCTGAGGCATTTATTATGCGGGCATTATTGCTGTACCCCTTATTTCCAAAAAGTTTTTGGTCATTTGAGAAAACTTTAGCTTTGGTGGACTGCAAAGCTCTAATGCCACCCTTGGGTTTGATTACCGTGGCGGCTATCTTGCCACAAGAGTGGGAGTTTCGGCTTGTAGACCATAATATTGAAGAAGTCACCGAATCTGATTGGGATTGGGCAGAATTAGTAATTCTATCTGGCATGATCGTGCAGAAGAACGACATGTTGGCTCTAATTGCGGAGGCGAAGAGCCATGACAAGCTGGTTGCCGTCGGTGGACCTTACGCTACTACCTCTCCTCAAGAAGTTGAAACCGCTGACTTTTTGGTTTTGGATGAAGGTGAAATTACTCTTCCCATGTTTATTGCAGCAGTTGAACGTGGCGATCGCTCTGGCGTTTTTCGCTCGACAGAAAAGCCTGCGGTAACGGAAACTCCGATCCCTCGTTATGACTTGTTAGATATCAACGCCTACGACAACATGTCGGTGCAGTTTTCCCGTGGTTGCCCCTTTCAGTGCGAATTTTGCGACATCATTGTCTTATATGGACGTAAACCCCGTACGAAGAATCCCCAACAGCTTTTGGCAGAGTTACAGTGCATCTACGACTTAGGCTGGCGCGGTGCGGTCTTTATGGTGGATGATAACTTTATTGGCAACAAGCGTAACGTGAAGCTGTTGCTGCAAGAATTAAAAGTCTGGATGGCGGAGAAGGAATATCCTTTTGGTATAACTACAGAAGCTTCGGTAGATTTGGCTCAGGATGATGAGCTGATGAAGCTAATGGTGGAATGCAACTTTAAGAAAGTCTTCTTAGGGATTGAGACTCCCGACCAGGATAGTTTGGCTTTAACTAGCAAATTTCAAAATACCCGCGATCCGTTAACCGAATCGATTGATAAGATTACTCGCGCGGGAATGCAGGTAATGGCTGGATTTATTATTGGTTTTGACGGGGAGAAAACTGGAGCGGGCGATCGCATCGTTCAGTTTGTCGAGCAAACTAATATTCCCTTGGCGATGTTTAGTATGCTTCAAGCATTACCCAGTACGGCTCTTTGGGACAGGTTGGAGAAAGAAGGCAGACTGGTTAATGGTTCGGCAAACATCAATCAAACTACTTTGATGAACTTTGTGCCAACTAGAGATATCGAACAGATTGCTAACGAGTATGTCAACGCTTTCTGGACGCTATACGACCCTGCTAACTACCTCAATCGAGTCTTCCGCTACTACATGATGTTGGGCAGCGTTAAAAATGCCAAATCTCTCCGACCAAGCTGGAAAACAATTCGTGCTTTGGGGTTGATTCTTTGGAAACAGGGAGTAGTCGCTCAAACTCGCTTCTTGTTCTGGAAAAATTTGGTTCAGGTATTGATTAAAAAACCCCGTCAGCTAGAAATTTATTTAACCTTGTGCGCTTATCTAGAACACTTTACTGAGTATCGCTTTATTGTTAAAGAGCAAATTAATACTCAGCTTGACAACTATATTGCTTCTAAACCAGAGGCAGAAAAAGTGGCTAGTTGAGGTAAGAAAAGAAAGAGACGTAGCATGCTACGTCTTTACAAGGCGATCGCCTGTTTCAAAATCGAACCAGTGAATTTTATTAGGTGCGATTGCTAAAGGAATTGTTTTATCCTGCCAGTCTTTGTCGCTTGGTAGTAAGGCTCTGATAGTTATATCGGAGTCTTTTATTTTGAGGCTAACCAAATTATCTTTACCCAGTTGCTCGACTAGATATGCTCGACCGATAATTGTTGCCTCTGATTCGGAATTAATAATTGAAGCTGCCGATTCGGAGTTTGCCAAACAGACATCTTCAGGTCTGACCCCAAAAATAACTTTAGTCGATTTAGTATCTGCTGGTAATTTGAATTGATAGTTGCCTAATGTTGCGGAATGACCGTCACAGCTAAGGTTCAGCAAGTTCATTTGTGGACTGCCAACAAAGCTCGCTACAAATTCATTCGCGGGATGGGAATAAATGCGACTGGGGGGATCTAGCTGTTGAATCATCCCCTTGTTTAGCACTGCTACTTTGGTAGAAAGGGTCATGGCTTCTGTTTGGTCGTGAGTCACATAAACCACGGGCTTATTTTGCTCTTTAAATAGCTGCTTCATCTGCGCTCTTACCTGTTCTCGCAGTAGAGCATCCAAGTTACTCAGAGGCTCGTCTAACAAGAATACTTCGGGGTCTCGGACTAAGGCTCTAGCTAGGGCAACTCTCTGTCTTTGACCGCCAGACATTTGACCTGGTTTGCGATCGAGCAGGCTGCCCAATTCTAGTTTTTGTGCTGCTTGCCCGACTCGGCGCTTAATTTCTGCCTCTGGCATTTTGCGTAACTTAAGTGCCGTGGCAATATTTTCGGCTGCGGTCATATGAGGATAAAGAGCATAGCTTTGAAATACCATAGCCATATTGCGATCGCCAGGAGCAGTTTTGTTGACATTTTTGCCGCCAATAACTACTTGCCCTTTGGTAGCAGGTTCTAAACCTGCAATTAGACGTAGAAGAGTGGATTTTCCACACCCAGATGGTCCTAATAAAGTTAGAAACTCACCATCGTCAATTTCTAAGGAGATATCTTTGACGGGAATTACGTCAGGGCGATATTTTTTTTGTAAGTTTTGTAATTGAAGTTTAGCCATATTCCGAAGGATAAATTGTTTTGTTATACTCAGCTATTAAAATAAGACAGTCGCTTGAAAATATTAGCTCCAGCTTAGATCGCAATGGCAGTAACTTTACAGCAATTAACGCAGTGGAAAGAGACAGGACGCTCAATTATTTCCCTTACCGCCTGGGACTATAGTCTGGCACAGGTACTCGATCGCGCTGGAGTAGATATTATCTTAGTAGGCGATTCTTTGGCTATGGTAGCCCTAGGTCATGCCAGCACTTTGCCTGTCACTCTCGATCGAATGATTCACCATGCTCAGGCCGTCTGTCGTGGGGTCGAGCGTGCCTTAGTAGTCTGCGACCTGCCTTTTATGAGCTATCAGGTGAGCCTTAGTCAGGCAATTGAGTCGGCTGGTCGAGTTATTAAGGAAACTGGTGCATCGGCAGTTAAGCTCGAAGGTGGGCATCCTAAAATTGTGGAAATTGTTCGAGAATTAACCACTATTGGTATCCCCGTTATGGGTCATGTGGGTTTGACTCCCCAGTCTTGTCGGATTTTGGGCTATAAACAGCAGGGAAAGACTGAAGCAGAAGCAGAAATAATTATCGGTCAGGCGATCGCTTTAGCCGAAGCGGGAGCATTTAGCATTATCCTAGAGCATATTCCTACAGAGCTAGCTGCAATAATTACCGATAAACTTGCCATTCCTACCATTGGTATTGGTGCTGGCAATCAGTGTGATGGTCAGGTGTTAGTAACTACTGATTTTCTAGGTTTATCCGCCAAAAAGCCACCTTTTGCCAAGTCTTATGTCAATCTTAGGCAGGTAATTACCGACGCGGTGCAAGAGTTTACTCAAGAGGTACAGAATAAAAAGTTTCCCCAATCATAGAATTAGCTTTAAGTTCATGAGTTATTCAATCGCTACCTTCTATAAATTTGCCGATATTGCGGATTTAACTGCCAAACAGCAGCAAATCTTAGGCTGGTGTGAATCAGCAGAGGTTAAGGGTACGATTATCTTGGCATCAGAAGGAATTAATGGCACGATCGCAGGTAGAAGTAAGGCGATCGCATTTATCTTAAACAAACTCCGAACTCTGCCTAATCTAGCCGATCTAGAATACAAGAAATCAACTGCAGCCAAAAAGCCTTTTGCTAAGTTAAAGGTGAAAATTAAGTCAGAAATTGTGACTCTTGGTTTACCAGAAGTAAATCCCAATCGACAGGTAGGAACTTATGTCGATCCTCAAGACTGGAATCGGGTAATTAGCAATCCCGAAGTCGTCGTTATTGATACGAGAAACGACTATGAGGTAGAAATAGGAACTTTTGAAAGGGCAAAAAATCCCAACACCGAATCTTTTCGCGAGTTTCCCGAATATGCGGCACAAAATCTCGATCCAGCTCAAAACCCGAAAGTAGCAATGTTTTGTACGGGAGGGATTCGCTGTGAAAAAGCTTCTTCCTATCTTCTTTCTCAAGGATTCAAAGAGGTATATCACCTTAAAGGTGGAATTCTGAAATATCTGGAGAACGTCGATCCAGAAGATAGCCTCTGGTCGGGAGAATGCTTTGTTTTTGATGAGCGAGTTGCGGTTAAGGAAGGTTTAGAACTCGGCAGTCACGAACTTTGCTATGCCTGTGGACATCCAATCTCCGAAGCAGATAAAGAGTCTGCCGAATATGAGTCGAATATCTCTTGTCCCCACTGTTACGAGCGCTTGACTCCCGAAAAAAAGGCTCGTCAGATAAATCGTCGTCGGGCAAGAAAAGCCAAGCAAGAAAATTCAGTTGATGCTTAAATCTTATTGCTTAACTTCAATTTTGATCCCAATCACCAATGCTCGAACCTCTACAAGAAAGATAAAGCGACTCACTTTGTTTACGACGGTAGCGGGATATTCTTCTGCGAGACTTTAGCGCTTCTCTGGCTACATAGCTAAACCATAGATTTACGTCCGCACCAGACTGATAACCGTCAATTAAAGCTTCTTCTGAAACTTCCATGAGGATCTGAACCAAATCGGCAGTGCGAATTTCCAAATAGCGATTGTAGAGATTGGATTCGTTTTCCCAGTGGGGTAAAGTCTCGTCACCAACACCCATGTTTCTAGCTAGTTCGATTAGATCGTAATGATCGGTGTACCAAACATCTTCATGATCCATATCGGGAAAGATACTGGCTTTACTTGCCAAAATATCGATCGCCGAAATAATAATGGCGTTAATTTTGTTTTCTTCGGCAGAAGTATAATGCTCTTTTACTACAGCCCGCAACATTTGTGCTAATTCTGTATATCTATTTTGAGCTACCGTACAGGCTTGCTGATAGTTTTCGTGAGCGAGATAGTAGAACTTGTCATGCTCTGATTTGGGTAAATCCTGATGTCTCTTTCTAGCTCGATCTAGTTGAGGATTATGTGTAGTTTCTGAGGCTAGCAAAGTTCGTAATTTAAATAGCAGCATATTAGAAAGTATCTATAATGAATGTCTCAGTCAGCGAAAAATAAATTAATAGCTTGTTTTTTAGGCTGGATTCCAAAATCATTACTTAAATAATAGTGATGAGAAATGATTTCGATCGCTTTGTTTATAGATCTACATCTTTGTAACGATTACTTAAGAGTGCAGCGTATACAGTCATTACAATTAATCGATCTATGTGAAGAGGTCGTGTTGCTAAAATTTTTATTTAAACGATCGCTAAGATATTTTGTAGAGTAAGGCGATCTCCAGTTTCACAGCTTTTACAGGCAAATTCTGCCGATCTCTACTATTGCGTTCGAGCAATTTAGGCGCTTCGATCTCTATCGATCTAAGCTAACATTATTTAGCTTGGCTCGCAGTTCGGATTTGAGACGGTTGAGGATTGATTTTTCGTCAAGGGAATCTAAGATCTTCTGCACGACGACTTTGGGGCTTTCCTCTCCCCAAGATGCACCATTTGCGAGATAGGTTTTTGTCACCTGTCCGATGGCATAGGAAGATACACCAGCTACTCCGCCTTGGGCGATCGCCACGGATAAATAGGGAGCGAGGGATAGTCCTCCTGTAGCGGGGATGGTAAGCCCTAATAGCCCTTTAACGGAGCTTAAGCCCAGGGTTGCCAGCAGTTCTCCCGCACTAATTCCGCCCATGCCCAGAGCAATATTTTTGAGCAGCCCTACTGCACCAGATTGCGTCATGGTGATACCATACAGGCGAGACAAGGAAAGAATTGTGCCAACGTCGATAACCGCTCCAGAAAACAGGTCGATCGCCGTAACGGGGTTGAGGGCAACCGTGGTTGCTTTGAGCATCATTGCACGCTCGATCAGGGTATTGGCAGCGCGATCGCGAATAGCTAATTTTCGCTCCACCAACTGCTCGTTTACTCGATCGGCAAACAGCATGCTATTGAGTGCTACCAGAGATTTACCTTCGCGATCTAATAACTCTAGAATCTTCAGCTTGAGGGGTTCTACCTGAGATATGCCCCGGACTCGCTCCACCTTGAGTTTACCCGTCTTGTCTTTTACACCTCTTACTTCTACGGGCGAGGCAGCAACCATAATAATTTCGTCGGGGGAAATTAAGGCTCTAACTCGTTCTTCCTTTATTTTCTGATAGATTGCCAGGCGATCGGCTTCGGGATACTGGTCGATCTTGTTAAACACCAGCAGCATTGGCTTTCCTGCTTCTCGAAGTTTGGATAAAGCTCGATATTCAACCTGGGTAACATCTCCCGAAACGATAAACAAAATCAGATCGACTCTTTGAGCTAAGTCACAGGCTAGTGCTTCTCGCGTCTCGCCGTTAACCTCATCAATACCTGGAGTATCGAGTAGCTGAATTTCCCCACCCCTACCCGTAATGGTCAAACGCTGAAGATTAGCTGAAGTATCGGCGATTTGTTCTGGAGTTAATTTCCAGTTGGCACGATCGATTGTGGTGGTCACGCCGTGTAGTGCGCCAGTGGGAAAAATATCCTGCCCCACTAAAGCATTGAGCAGAGAAGATTTGCCCCTCCCCACCATGCCAAAAGCAGCAATTTGCACCACCGACTGTTCGAGCTTATCCAGCATTGCACTCAGGCGATCGATATCGGACTCTAGACCGTTTTGCTCTTCGGCAGTGAGGTCAATATTGCCAATCAAGCTACGAAGAGATTTTTGCGCCTGACGATAGTTTAATTCCGCCGTAATTTCCTCAAAACCAATCAATGCCGATTCTAGTTCTAAGCTTTCTAATTCTCGATCTGACAAAACAAAATACCTCTGTCTGTTAGGTACGTGTCAATAATTAAACATTATTTGTTTATAAGTAGACCAGTAGTGATTTACTCTCCCAATTTTCCCACTTTTCGAATTTGATTCCTTTTCTAAAGCTTAGAGCTAATAGCTCACAACTAATAAATTTAAACGAAGCCGATCGTACTAAGCATCTAATTAGATACCTGCAAACTCGATCCGCGTTCGTCTTTATAAACTTCAATTCGAGTCTGAAACGCCTCTTTGAACTGGGGCATATGGGTTACGGTTAGAATACAGGCGAAATCGGAGGCGATCGCATTAATTGCTCCTACCAGTCGATTGCATCCCTCCGCATCCTGTGTACCAAAACCTTCATCGACAATTAACATCTGTAGGGACGTTCCCGATCTTTGGGCGAGAAGTTTAGCCAAGGCTAATCTTACGGAAAAGTTAATCCGAAATGCTTCCCCGCCAGAATAGGTTTCATAGGGACGTGTCCCTCCAGCATCGGCGATGACAATATCGAGGGTATCGATCAGCTTAGTTTTCTTTTTTGATGTCCCTTTGGTAGCTTTTTGAGTCAGAAATTGAACGTGAAATTGATTACCCGTCAATCTAGCCAGGATCTGATTGGTTTCAGCTTCTAGCTGGGGTAAAATGTTTTCGATAGTTAAAGCCTGGATGCCGTTTTTACCAAAGGCTTCGGTTAGTGTTTGATAGATGCGATATTGTTTTTCGTAGTCCTTAAGCTGTTTCTGGGTATCCTGGTGCTGAACTTTGAGACGATCGATTTCGCTCAAAGATTGCTGTAGTCTACCGCTGCGAGAAATAAGCTCGTCTAGCTGCTGACGATGCTGTTGGATTTGCTGTTCGAGGATCGTAATTTCTTGGCGGCGATCGGCGATCGTCTCTTTTTGGGCAATATGAACCTGTAGCTGCTCGTAGCTTGTTTGCTTGCTTTGCGCCCTCCCCTGTAATAGCTGCTCTAATTCTGTTTGCTTTGCCTCGATCTGAGGATATTCTCCCAGGGCTTTTTGCAATTCCTGATATTTTAGCTGCCAGGTTTGGGACTCTCGCAGAGAATTTAAAAGATTTTGGTGAGTCGTGCGATCGTAGCCCAGTTCGCTAACTTGGCGATCGCATTCGTCGATCTGCTGCTGTACGCTTGAGTTTACATGTAGCTTTTCTAGTTTGGTCTGGAGATCGGCAATTTCCTTGGACAATTTTGGCTTCTGCTCGTCTAATCTTGCCTGACGCTTTTTTGCATCTTCAATTTTTGCCTGTTTGATTTCTGCCCAACGCAAACTATTAACTTCACCCCGAACTAAAGCATGGGTTTGTTCGTCATAGCTGAGAGTTTGTAATTCTCCCGCCAGACGTTTAATTTCGTCCTGTAACTCTTCAGCATAGCTACCGTTATGTAGCGATCGCTCTAAGCTATCTCTTTCTGATTGAGTTATCCGTAGCTGGTCGTATACCGCCTCCGTTGCCTCTAGCTGCGCCTCTAGCTGTCCATACTGCTGCTGTAGGCTATCGAAACCAGATATTTCTTGAGATATCTCTTTGTGTTCCTGTAAAAGTAGCTGTAGTTCGCGATCGCAGGCGGATAGCTGTTCGCGGATCACCCAGATTTGGTCTTGAATATCCTGCTGCTGCTGTTTGGTTTTATCGACTACCTGATGACGATGGTGTTCGTCTAATTCGCGATCGCAGAGAGGGCAAGTTGCGCCAGGGTTATCCAACATCTGTAGCTTTTGCTGGATTTCGTGGATTTGCCGTTCATAGATGCGCTGATTTTCCTGAAGTTTGGATTGAAAGGTTCTTCTCTCTGTACCTTTTTCCTTGACGCGATCGCGGTAGACTCGTTTTTTCTCTAGTTCGCCAATTTGGGCATCAACAGTTAGTAGCTGATTGCGCTGTTCGGGTACTCGATCGATATCGGCAGCGAGTTTTTGTGCAGCATACTGTAGCTGTTCTAGCTTGGCAGTCAGTTTTGCCTCCTCGCGATTGATATCTCGTTCTAAATCGTTTTTCTGCCTAATCAGAGGGGAGATATACTGCTGTAGTCTATCTAACTCCGTCAACTTTTGTCGGGCTTTATTGAGCTTACCCAAAGCCGATTCTACATCTTCGCTCTTGCTCAGAACTTTGGTTATTTCCTGTTCCTGCTGTTCGATACTTTCAATGCGGGTTTGCAGTTGATTGATTTGTAGATTGAGCTGATTTTTCTGTTGTGATAGCTGCTTTTCAAGCTGGTTTTTTTGCTGCTGCGCTTCTTGATGCGCGGAAAATTTGGCAGATAGGTCTTTTTCTTGGGCTTGCCAAGCAAGCAATTGTGAATGTCCTTGAGAGATCGTTTCTGTCTGCTGAAGTAAGCTATTTAAAGCCCCTAACTGCGCTCTAATGTTGCTGATATCTTTGGTGGCGCGATCGCAATCTTGAGCTAGATTCTGATACTGGCTTTGCTGTATGGTTAGCTGCTTTTCCCAGGTTTGACGCTGATATTCAACTGCCTGAAACTGCTGTAGCTTGATGCGATCGTCGTCCTGTGCCTTCTGTAGTTTGGTCTGCTCTTGCTTAACTTGCCCTAACTCCCCTGCAATTTCTTTTCTGGTGGCTAGCTTGATTTCTAAAGGTTCAATATTCTGCTTGAGCTGTTCGATTTTACCCTTATATTCTTTCGCCGTATCCTTCGCTTTACCAGATAGCTGCTCGTAACGATCTAACTTTAGCAAGTCAGCCAATATCTGTTTTCTCTCACTAGGGCGACGCAGCATAAACTCATCAGCTCTCCCTTGACGCAAGTAGGCGGAATTGGTGAAGGTGTCATAGTCGAGTTTTAAGCAAGAAATTATCTCTTCTTGAGTTGCTCGCAAACCCTTTGCCGTAATCGATCTAAAGTTCCCCGCCCGTGTCTCTATCTGAAATTCTAAGGAGCTACTTCTACCCCTAGTTCGCGATCGAATTACTCGATAATTCTGATCGTTGCAGCTAAAGTCAAAATCAACACGAACATTTTTGCCTCCACCATTGATTACATCATCTTCTGTTGCTGCACGGCTTTTGCCCCAGACTGCCCAGGTAATTGCTTCTAAGAGCGAAGACTTTCCCGATCCATTTGCACCACAGATGCAGGCAGTATGCAGTCCCCTAAAATTTAAAGTCGCGTCTCGGTAACTTAGAAAGTTTTTTAAAGTTAGCTGCAACGGGATCATATCTTTATGACAAAGCCCTCTATTTGTATGACGATCTTAATTAGTACATTTGCCTTATTTCTTCAGTTTAGGTTCGGATTCTGAGAGATTTCAGCATTTTCTCCCTGTCCTTTACAAAAATTTATGATTATCTTCTGTAATTTTACGGACTATACGTATCGACTATCGAGCATTTAGAAGACAGCTTGAGCATTTGATGGCTTACAAGCATGATTTATTGCTTTTGAGGCAAATTTAGTTAGATGCTTTTGAGCTAATTAATAAATTTCAAATTTAGCTTCTGTTTTTTACAGTATTATTAATCGTCTTCATGTTTGAATTAATGCTTGCTAATTCAATTCAAAAAGAAAAAAAATAACTTCTTTCTTAGAACACTTGACTATTCTGCACTAATTAAGTCGAAATTTAAAGTAGTTCTATATTTGTTTTTAATCTATTAACCAGATTTTAAGATTAGATGTATGCAATATCACTCTTTGCGGATATACTATAACGGCAAACATTATATCAAAAACTTGGGCTTATGTTAAAGCAGCTAAATGCTGGTATAGTTTCTCTAGGCTTGTTGTCTACCGTGGCAGCACCTGCAATGGCACAAAATACTTTTAATGTGCCTTTAGAAAATAATTCTTTAGCAGCAGAAAATTCGTCAATTAACGATTATTCAAACTTATATTCTAGTTTGCCAACAGAGGAGACTCTGGGAACTTTAAGTGTTAAAAACGATTTAGATTTTTCGGATATTGCTGGCGATACGGCAGATTTGGATTCGAATAGCACTGTTGCTCAGCTTCGAAATAGAGCCAGCACTAGATCCAAGTACAAGTACAGTGCGGGTTTTGATTTAATCAACTTTGGCTGGGTCAAAGATGAAAATGGGGCAATCTCTAGCGTTTTGGGCTTTAACGTCGGTTTGGGAGTTGGCTACCGTAAGTATTTCAAGCCCGTAAAAGAAGGCGAATTTAACTTCTCTTGGGATGTTGGGACAATTCTCCTCCTGTTCCCCTTTGCTGGTGTAGGAGCAGACTATCAGTGGGATAGCGGTTGGTATGCTGGTGGTCGCCTCTTAGTATTTCCTGCCGTGTTTTTCATTGATGATTTCCTGTTTCCTGTGTTTCCTAGCCTCAATGTTGGCTATAGATGGAAATAACAGCAGAGCAAACTTAGGATTTATATTCTGGAAAGCTATACTTAATTAATATTTAAATACGTATCGAGATCTTTCTCTGGTACGTTTTTTTTAGGAAAATTAGATTTATTTTTCGATCGAGATCGAGAATTATTTGTACGATCTAACAAAACTCAATTAAAATTTTCAGGTGCTATTAGAAATAAATCAAGCTAATATCTTAATCGTCGGTGCAAGTCAGGGTATAGGTCTGGGCTTTGTGCGATCGCTCTTGCAGCAAAATAATATTCAACAGATATTCGCTACTTACCGCAATGGGGATACAGCCCAAGAGTTGTTCAATTTGGCAGACAGATATGGCGATCGCCTAAAATGTCTTCAGGTTGATATTACCCAGGAAGCGCAGATAGCAGCGGCAGTCAAACAGATTCAGGAGTCGATCGGTCAATTACACTTGGTTGTCTATTGCGTCGGCGTACTTCATGAAGGAGATTTAGCGCCAGAAAAAAGCCTCAGACAGATTAATGCCGACAATTTAATTTATTCTTTTCAGGTAAATAGTATTGGTGCGGTGTTGCTTGCTAAGCACCTGATGCCTTTATTTAAAAAGACAGAAAAGAGTATCTTTGCCAGTATTTCTGCAAAGGTAGGCAGCATTGGCGATAATCGTCTCGGTGGTTGGTATGGCTATCGTGCTTCTAAAGCAGCCTTGAATATGTTTCTGAAAACTACGGCGATCGAATATAGTCGCAGATGTCCTAAGACAATTGTGGTGGCGCTACACCCAGGTACTACCGACACTCGACTATCTCAACCCTTTCAGAAAAACGTGCCTGAAGGTAAGTTGTTTCCCGTTACCAAAACAGTAGATCTTTTATCTCAGGTAATTTCCAATTTAGAACAAAAGGATAGCGGTGAGTTCTTTTCTTGGGATGGTACTAGACTACCCTGGTAAATTAGGATTATTTAATTAGTTAAAGCGATCGCAAACATCTAAAAAAAGATTAAAGTTCAGATATTAGTGATTTTGAAACCCTAGCTTGCTACTTAAGATCGACTTGATAAATTAGTTTTTATATCTGCCGTTTTTACTTCTGTATTGGCTATACGTTGTTTTATGCGATCGCACCAATACATAATAGAGTTAGCAAATCCTAATATTTAACTGCTTTCTGTCAAGACGCTGAGATCCTTTACAATTTGCGATTAAAAGAAATAGTAGCGAATATGCAGACAAAGCAATCATTATAAAAAACTATTTTATGTCTAATGTGAATTAGAAAAAAGTGAGGAAAAGATAGAAGATGAAAGTTACCAAGCTCATCATCAAAAATCTTCCCTCATGAATAGCATAGACTTTGAAAGTCTGACAATTACAGTTACAGTTGCTGGTTTTGCAATTCATATGGTTGCTAAGATTACCTCCCATACCTTACGTCTACTCTCACGCCTCCAGTTGGGAATTGATGTTCAAACTTTCCAATCTACTGCTCCCTGCTAAAATTTAATTCACATTAAACGTTCAATATAAAATTATGCAAATGTGCAAATCGATATGTTATCGAATGTAACCTCAAAATCCCTTTGGGATCGAGCCATTGCTCAGTGTTGCCAAGAACCCGTTCATATTCTGGGACATATCCAGCCGTTTGGAGCATTGTTGGCTACGGATGAAAGTCTGGAGCAGATTACCCATGTGTCAGCGAATTTAGCACTCATGTTAGGTCTGACGGAAGACGAAGGAGATGTAACCAGTTTCTTGGGTCAGGATTTGCACAGTTTATTGTCCGAGGAATTAATTCATGACCTGAGGGGTGCTTGTGGATTGCCTTGGATTTTTACTCAGCGAGAACGAGTTGGTATTTATAACGTTCGGGGAAAAGACTTTGAAGTCAGCGTTCATTCTAATGGCGATCGCACACTGATTGAACTAGAGCCGTTGTCTGTGGTTCTAGAACGCCCCACTACCTTGGTGTCTCGTATAAAATCGCTGTTGCAAAGCCTGCACAATTCAGAGATGCTTCTGGCTGCTATAACTAAGGAGTTGAGAAATGCAACGGGCTTCGATCGGGTCATTGCCTATAAGTTTCTCCAGGATGGATCTGGGGAAGTTGTGGCGGAAGCCCGCTCTAACGATCTGGAGTCTTTTCTGGGGTTGCGATTTCCAGCGACCGATATTCCAAACCTGTCGCGATCGGCTTTTCAAGAAGTAAATATTTATAAATATTGAAACAAGAATCAAAAGGTATCCATTTATCTACTAATGCACAATGCTTTTCATGCAGCTTGCCAATCATATGATGGACATCTATTTTGGTTTTATAATCAACATAGCTGTGCTGGCTCATCATCTATACCTGTCTGTATTTGAAAGTCCAAACATCAGCTGGTTTCTTTTTTCTCAACCGCCACCAAATCAATATAGCCGTCTAAGTCAAATTCAGGCGTACGATCTAACTCATCTTGAAACTTTAATCAATTATCAATCATTCCCAAATTAGACTGTTTCTCACCTTTATTGCTTTACATTCGACGCGCAGTTAATTCTCTAAAGACTAATCTTTAAGTAAGAATGAAAAACTATTACTTCATCTTAATTCCCAATACTTGAGTATGCGCGCCTCTAGCCTGAGTCACACCGATGGTTCTTTCTGAGGCTTCGATCATAGGACGACGCAGACTTACGACGATAAACTGCGCTTCTTGAGCCTGTTGTTTGACCATACGGGATAATTTCTCAACATTTGCACCATCGAGGAACATATCTACCTCATCAAAGGCATAGAAAGGAGAAGGGCGATATTTTTGGAGAGAGAAGATAAAGCCTAGTGCAGTTAAGGACTTTTCTCCTCCAGACATGGAACTCAGCTTTTGTACGGGTTTACCTTTAGGATGGGCGATGAGGTTCAAACCACCGTTGAAAGGATCGTTCTCGTCTTCTAGCTGGAGATGTCCATCGCCATCGGATAGTTCTGCATATATCTTTTGAAAGTTTTTGTTGACCGCATCGTAGGATTCTTTAAAAGCCCGCAAACGCAGAGTCGTAAACTTCTCTACCCGTAGCAATAGTTCGGTTCTTTCTGCCTCAATCGTGTCTAGTTTGTGGGAAAGTTCCTGAAGTCTGGCTTCTGTTTTTTCATACTCTTCTAGCGCCAGCATATTAACGGGTTCCATTGCCTCAAGGCGTTTTTCTCCGTTGCGAATTTGCTTCTGTAGCTGTTCTACCTGTTCTTGCAGATTGGCAAAAGTAATTGACTCCCCTGCTTCGATACCGTCTTCATTAATTAACTGGGGAATTTCGGGAATTGGATCGGGTAATTCTTGTAGCTGCTCGGCTATTTGCTGTTCTAATATTTGTAGAGTCGCCTTGGTTTCTTGTTGGGAAGACTGTAGTTTTTCTAGCTGCCAGGTTTGTTTTTGATGACGATCGCGCAGTGTTTTTAATTGATTCTCAAGGCGATCTCGTTCTCCCTTCGTTTCTCCGAGTTTTTCAGAAAGTTTGGCTAACTCTGTCTCGGCAGTAGTAATCTTGGCGGCAATGCCCGTTAGCTGCTGACTGATTGTTTTTTGCTGTTCTTCGATGGCTGTGCGATCGCTATTTAATTGGACAATATTTTCTTCTGACTCGGCAAATTTCTCTTTCGCTCTTTGATGTCTGTTTGTCAGTTCGAGTAGCTGAGTTTCGCCCTGTCTGAGAGCCTGTTCTTGCTGTCTGAGCTGTTCTTCCTGACTATTCAGCACCGTCCGTACCTGTTGCCATTCACTTTGAGAATGAGAGTCTTCTAAAGCTTTTAGCTGCTGCTGTAGTTCCCCTAGCTGAGTTTCCTGTGTGGGAATGTCTTGATTTAAGACTTCTAGACGAGACTGAATTGCATCTCGTTCCTGACGATTCTTGTGTAGCTGACTGATTAATAGTTCTCTTTGACCAGTTAAACGTCTGAGATCTTTTTCTAGCTGTTCGGACAGCATTTTGTTATCGCGTCCAAGCTGTCTGGCTTCGGTTAATTCTTCAGCTAGATCCTTAATCTGAGCAACCTGGGTGGCTATCTTCTGGTCATAGTTATTAAGAATGCGATCTATTTCTAATAATCGCGATCGCAAAGCCCCTACCTGTTCGGGTTCGCGATTGGCTATCCCGCCAAAATGGAGACTAGAACGACTGGATTTGCTTCCTCCCGTCATTGCCCCACTAACTTCGAGGATTTCCCCTTCTAGGGTGACAATACGGTGCTTACCCAGGCTCGATCGCGCATTGTTGAGATTATCAAAGACAACGGTGTTGCCAAAGACATAGGCGAAGATTTCTTCGTAACGAGGCTCACAGTCAACTAGGTTTACCGCTAGATCGACAAACCCGCGACCAAAACGCATCGTCGCCACGTTACCAATACGGGGGGCTTGGATTTTATTTAAAGGTAGGAAAGTTGCTCTTCCCCCACGCTCTCTTTTGAGCAGTTCGATCCCTTCGGCTGCAACGCGATCGCTTTCGACGACGATAAAGCCCAATCTGCCCCCCGCAGCCGTCTCTAAAGCCAGGCGATAGCGCTGTTCTACCTGTCCTAGCTGCACTACCATCCCCTCTATTCCCGACAGATTGGAATTGAGAATAATTTTACTGGCATAAGTTCCCTGCACTTCTTGCTGTGCCTGCTTTTTTGCTTCGAGCTTATCTAATTCTCTCTGCTTGTCTCGCTGCTCTTTTAACAGACGCTCTTTAGTTTCTCGTTGCAAACTGCGATCGCTTTCCGCTTCGGCAAGCTGGCTGGCAACTGACTGAACGTGGCTCTGTTCTGCTATTACTTGACCCGAAAGGGAATCGTATTCTGTCTGCTTAGTTTTTAGTTCGGCATCTACCGCTTCTAAGGACTGAATTTGTGACTGAATCGTCTTATCTAGCTGCTGATATCGCTCGTTGATTCTGGCTTGTTCTGTACGTTGAGGATTGAGAACTGATTGAATTGCCGATGCCTGACGAGAAAGGCTTGCCTGTTCCTGTACCCAGGCTTCTGATGCTTCGGCGATCGCATTGGCATTATTTTTACTCTGAGTCACTGTTTCCCTAGCTGCCAAGGCATTGCTGGTTAGAGTCGGGATTACTTCCTGTTCTAGTCGATCTCTTTCTCTGGCTAGCTGCTGAATTTCGTGCTGGTACTGTTCTAAATTCTGTTCTGTCTGTACTAGAGTAAGCTGCTTTTGCTGACTGGTACTATCTAACTCTCCACTCTTTTGCTGGAGAGCAAGCTGTTTGGCTTTTTGGGTGGCAAGATCGGAGGCTACCGATAGCTGTTCGTCTTCTCCCAAAGCTTTAACCCGAGCATTGAGAGTTTCTAACTTACCACTCTCCGTTTTTACTTCCGTATCTAGCTGGGCAATACTTTCTGTTAGCTTGACGCTTTGAGTTTCCCCCACAGCTAGCTTAGTCTGTAACTCCTCTTGCTGTTGAGTAAGCGATCGCCAGACTAGAACTTTCTCGTGACTTTTCTTTGACTGTACTTTTTCTTTTAACTTACGATACTTCTCTGCCTTAACTCGATCTGCTGCTAGGCGATCGCGATTGGCAATCAGTTCTTGAGCAATAATATGGCACTTTTCCTCTTTTTCCTGAACTTTATCCAGAGTTTTGCGAGTCTGTTGAATTTTGCGATCGAATGCGCCAACCCCCGCCAACTCATCGATGATTTCTCTTCTTTCTTTTGAGTTCATCGTGATAATGCTGGTCACGTCACCCTGCAAAACGACGTTGTAGCCTTCGGGGTAAATTCTTAGCTTCTGTAGCTGTTCGTGGACTTCTGTCGCCGTAGAAACTTCTCCATTGATATAAAAGGTGGAAGTATAGTTACCCTTCTTACCAACTCTCAGCCTGCGTGTAATCTTCCACTCCAAACTATCCCCATTAGCGATCGCCACGATCTTTTTATCATCCCGATCGACGCTGGCGATCTGTTCTTCGAGTTCTTCTAATTCTGCTTCGGGATCTAGTTCTGCCTCGCTATCACCATTGTCAGAACCATTGCCATTACTACCAATCTTCTCTTCTAACTCTGCTGTTGAAGTGACTAGAGTCAAATCCTTAGAATCCGTTACCGTTGTTACGACATCGGCTAGATCGCCCAGATCGGTCAGATCGAGCGTGACTGAAACAATTGCCTCGGCAGCCTTACCATTGCCAATATGCTTATTATTTACCAGATCGGGCAGGCGATCGGCACGCATTCCTTTAGAACTGGCTAAACCCAAACAAAACAGCAGCGCGTCTAGGATATTTGACTTTCCCGATCCGTTTGGTCCTGAAACTACCGTAAAACCAGGCAATATAGGAACTTTCGTCGTGCCACCAAAGGATTTAAAATGAGACAGTTCAACGCGCTTAATATGAACCATGAACTAATGCTTAGACTCGGTAAGATAGATAGTAATCTTGTACTAATTGGCGGTCAAGTAATTGGGAACACTAATGGTTGTAACTACAATCAAGCAATATGGGTGGGAAAAACCGTTTTTTGTAACACTTGGTAACATTTATAGGCTCGGAAACAAACTAAGTCAGACATATTATCTGCATCCTTTCAGGATTTAGCGGCATCTAAAGGCAAGCAAAATAGTTTGTAGCAGAGGGATGGGCTTAAATCACTAGAGGAATAGGATCTAAATCACAATCCGAATCCCTATGTAAAGTTATGCTGAAGCAACAAGTTTAAAGATTCAATAAAGTTACTAACAAGATTTGATTATGAGCAATTTAACCATCGAACAATTTTGCCTGCTAGAAACCTTAAAAAGCGATCTTCACCTTGAGTCTAGCTACAGATGCGAAGAAAAATTAAAAGAAAACATGACAGTGCTAGAAGTAACTGATTGTGACGGCAATATGGTGAGAGAATTGATTGTTGTACTCTAAGTACTTTCGGTGCTAATAAGCTGTTGCCAAAGCGATCGAAAAAGAAGCGAGATTGACTATGCGTTTTAGTGGACAGACAAGCTTTAACATTCATTGCCATGATAAACAATGAGAATGATGTACTATTTTGCAAGTAAGAATGCTGCAAGAAGGAGTTAGGGTCTATATTTGCAGTATTTATCAAAACAGTATATTTTAGCTCAACTGAATATTCAACTGATATTTGTATTTTTAAATAATTAAAGCTCTGACGCTTGAAAAGCCCTAGTAACAAAAACTTCAGCCTTTACAGGGCTGGCATTATTATTGTAAAATCATTAGGCTTATTTTAAAGATATATTCTTTGAAATAGACTTGTCCTTAGGTATATACGGTTACCTGGGGACATTATTATTTTATAGAGACATCGTTGCCAAAATCTAACTAGCATAGCCATAAATAGAAGTTCAAACACGATTTCTTTTACGTCGCCATGCCCGAATAAACTTAGGTAGCTTGAGAATTACCCAAACTAGCAGTCCGAGTACTAAAGCTACGGCTACTGGCAAAATAGTTAACGCCAAGATCGATAATACGCCAGAACTCAAAGCTTCGGCTGTAGCAACCAAGAAATTCCCTGTCCCCCCCGTCATTCCCGTAGAAGCGACTCTAGTCATAGCGGTAAAAGTTTCAATTAATCCTGCCGTACCTCCTCCTGCGATCGCAGCCAGACTCCACTGCAACAGAGGATTAACATCGCCCAAGTTAGCAGCAGTAAGCAACGTCCCAATCCCGATAGCAGTAGGTATTTCAATCGTATCTAACAGGTTATCGACGACGGGGATATAGTAAGCTAATATCTCGATAACAGTAGCAATACCTAAAGCGATCGCCGTGGGATATGTGCCAACCCACTGAAAGCCAGAGGACAATTCCAGATCGCCATATATGGCAGTCAAGCTCAACGCTAGAGGCGGTAAAAAGAGGCGAAACCCAGAGGCAGCACTCAGGGTAACTCCTAAGCACAAAGCTAAAATAATTTCCATAATTGCGATCGAATCTTTTTGTTAATATATCAATCCTCTTCAAGCAAGACGATCGCTTCGTGATGGTTTATTAACTGTCAGCTAGAGCGAATCATCTATAAACATGAACGTTACAGAGCATCTTGCAAAAATTAAGGATGTTAGCTTTAAACGGAGATATTTACTGGTTGACGATCTCAGCGATCTATTTCAATCGGGTCAGATATTAGAATCAACGGCGGTAACAATTATCGAAGCGACAATAAAGCTATTAGAAATAGAATCCGATATCGAAGTTATCGAGAGTATATTCAACCTATTCGTATTAGCAGTCATAGAGAATGATTTTTGTCAGACTGCGATCGTTGAGACAACTGTAAAACATCTTCCCACTTTGGAAGTAGGCAGCTTATGTCATGCTTTTGTAATTATTAGCGAATCTCATTTGCCTAACAAACAAGAGTTACTTATACCTTACCTAGCATCGGATAATAGAATTATTAGAGAAATGGCTAGAGAAGAGTTACTATTCTGTCAAAACATTTCTACCACCTAGATGTTGGGTTGCACTATGCCAACCCAACCTATAAAATCTGCCAATTAATATCTAACCGCCGTATTCCCATCCAGTGCTAGAAAGCAATAGCTGATCGCCTTCGCGGTGAATACCAGAAGCAATTACCTCGCCGACATATACGGTGTGATCGCCTTCTTCTACTGTCCCAACTACCTTGCACTCTATATAGCCTAAAGAGTCTTTGATAATCGGACAGCCTGTCTCTTCTCCTTCATAAAATTCTACGTCTTCAAACTTATTGCCAACGCGAGCTTTAGGTTTAAAAAATGAGGCAGCGAGATCTTTTTGATTTGATTCGAGAAAGCTGATGCTAAATACCTTGGTATTTTTAATCATCTCGTGGGAGGTAGTGCCTTTTTTTACACAGTTAACTACCAAAGGTGGTTCAAATGATGATTGCATTAACCAGCTAACCGTAAAGCCATTCATCTCATCTCCTTCTTTCACGCCACAGATATAGAGTCCGTGAGGAATTTTCCGCAGCATTGTTTTTTTTGCTTTCTGGTCTAACACAAGTCTTGCTCCTTAACATAAAATCATCAGGCAATAGTCTATCAAGCTTCCGTAGCGCGAAAAACTTTCTTTTGATATAAACTATCCATTTAATTTTTATATGCAGTATCCAGCCAAACGATTAATTGGACTGACTGGGGGAATTGCCACGGGGAAAACTACCGTATCTAATTACCTTGCCGAGAGATATAGTCTGCCAGTTTTAGATGCAGACATCTATGCCAGAGAAGCGGTAGATAAAAAATCGCCAATTTTACAGACTATTTTCGATCGCTATGGCGACAAGATTAAGCTACCAGCAGGAGATCTAAATCGCTCTGCTCTCGGAGATATTATCTTTAATGACGATCGCGAAAAGCAGTGGTTAGAAACGCAGATCCATCCCTTTGTACGAGATCGCTTTACTCAAGAGCTAGAGAATACAGTTAGCGATCGAGTCGTGTTATCTATTCCCCTATTGTTTGAAGCAAATTTAACGGGTTTGGTAACGGAAATTTGGGTTGTTACTTGCGATCGCGCTTTACAAATCTGTCGAATAAAGCAGCGTAATGGTTTAACCGAGCGGCAAGCAGAGGCAAGGATAGATAGTCAGATGCCCGTCACGCAAAAAGTAGCTTTAGCCGATTGCGTCTTGACCAACAATGCGGGATTACCAGAACTTTATGCCCAAATCGATTTAGCAATCTAGTCTAGAGTAATATCAGCGTAAAGATAGGTAAAAAAAAATATCTTTATATTAAACTGTAGCGAATGTTACAGAATGCCGAATATGATATAAAAGTGCAGGCAATGAAGTCTCCATTTATTTGCTTTGCTGCGGTGGAACTCAGTCTCTTCAGTAGCTAACGCTCCTCCAAGAAACAATACATTTACGAACAAAGAGGTAGAACGATGAAATTACAATTTAGAGGAAAATCCTATGAGGCTCCCCACCTAGAATGGGATGTACAGGAAGGAGAGGTAGGTGGAAAATATCGTGGCAAGACCTGGAAACTGCACCATCTTAAAGAGCAACATCGTCGCCAAAATGCCAAGTCTGCACTGACTTATCGCGGTGTTTCTTACAGCAAATAGGATTTTAGCTTGCCTGACAACTCTTTCTTTTAAAAGCTTTCTGAGCTTTGGGCAGCTAAACGATCGATCTTATTTCTTTTATTCTGATTTTTTATCTAGACTTTTATTCCATACTTATCTTTCTCTACTAAGACAGCCATGCAATGTTAAATTTATCCCGCCACTCGAATAGATCGAGCAATACATCGAGAAATATGGCTATTTCGGAAATTGATGCTTTTGCGAAAAAGCCAAGCCGTCCTCGTCATATCTCTGTTCTCGAAAGTCCAACCCACAGCAGAAAAGTTTGTCAGAGCCTATTTTATCCTGTTCGCCAATGTCCTCTCAACCAACAGGGCAAATCGGCAGAAGCTACAAATTTAGCCGTAAATATTCTCCGATATCAGTTGCAGGATAGTATTTCTCAGAACCAGCATTTAAATAACTTGCGTTCTAATCTTCAACATCGTTTGGAAGTAGCCCAGGCTGAAAAGAATGAGCGATTAATAACTATGCTTCGCGAAGAATTCCAACAGCTAGAAGCAAGTACTTAATTCTACAGATTAGAAACTTAGATTTAAAAGTAAAAACGCTTAAGTTCAAACCTTACTAGAGGCAAGATACTGGCGTAAACGAAAGAGGCTAAAGGTTTGACCCAGGTTGAGAGGTAAAATCGATATTCCTTCCAAACGAGACTGTAGCCAGCCGTCACCCCAATGCCATTCATGAAAACCATCGATACCTTTGCTCAAGAGAAGGCGCAAACTTTGGTCATCAACAATCTCTACCTTATGGTCGATCTCTATCATCCCTAGTGAACTAACAAAAGTATCGCCAGGATTTAGAGTGCCAGATAAGGAGGCAAAGTTTTGTGGCCACATCCACTGTTTCAGGCGTTCTCCCTCAAGCAAACTATCCTCGATCGTTTTCTTTGAAGCGTTAACTTCAATTCGCAAGTTACTTTGCTGAAAGTTTCCCAACATATTTGACAAATCTTAAATTATGGCGTGTTTGCTCTAATGTAAGTTTAGTTTAATTCTCAAAGCAGTTTCAATCTGACTGGCAAAAATTTAGACATTAGGTGAAATTAGAGTACTGCTGCTGTGTCTATTCTTCACAAGTAAACATAGCTAAAATATTTATTTTCCCGCTCAAGAGACATCATGGATTATCGTTTAAACCACAAAATAAATTCCCCCACTATATTAGTCGTTAGCAGCGGTCAAGAAAAGCTTGCTCCAAACTCCGCAGTTGTAGCCTCACTCAATCAGGTGTATATTTCGGTTTTGGAAGCGCCTAGAATTATTTCTTGGGTACAGCAGCATCAACCCGATCTAATTGTCGTGGATCTATCGCGATCGCAGATAATTGATTTACAGTTTGTTACTGCCTTGAGATTAGATTGGCTGACTCGTAATATTCCGATTTTGATAGTTGCTAACCCCTTCTCGCTACAGTCTTTTAAAGGTTTAGATTACGACGCCTGTTTGATTGAGCCATACTCTTTGAAAGAGTTGGAACAAACTATCTGCACTTTGATGTTTATTCCCGCCTGTAAACCTGGCTATCTAGCTGTCTAATCTTATTTTTGCCCATAATTTATATTTCCTTTTAGTCTTATTTATCGAGCAAAAAAATATTTAGAATTTTAGCTCGACCCTCACTTACCTATCACTAGGTAGGTAAGCGCGATATTTTTTTTAAATAGTTAGTGCGCTGCTGCTAAATATTTCCATTGAGATAGTTCAGAAATGAAGCTAAAGTTTGGATTTGAGGCTATGAAAAAGCAGTGTCAAAGAAGGGCTTTCTTCACATAATTAAACAATCGCTCGGAGCAATCAAACCCTTGTGAAATGGTAAGCTAACAGTTGCACTAAAAGAAAAAATATTAAACAGGAATTAATAAAAATGAGCCAAACACAGGAAACGCCATTGCTACTGAGAGCAGCCCGTGGCGAAAAATTGGAGCGTCCTCCTGTTTGGATGATGCGTCAAGCAGGTCGATATATGAAAGCATACCGTGATATTAGAGAAAAGTATCCCAGCTTTCGCGAACGTTCTGAAATTCCTGAAGTCGCAATTGAAATTTCTTTACAGCCTTGGAAAGCTTTTCGACCCGACGGCGTGATTATGTTTTCCGACATCGTTACTCCTCTGCCTGGTTTGGGTATTGAAATGGACATTGCCGAAGGTAAAGGTCCAATTATTGCAGCACCAATTCGATCGCAACAGCAGGTGGATGCGCTTCATCCTCTAGAGCCAGAAGAGTCTCTACCCTTCATTCGGACTATTCTAGAAAGCTTACGCTCTGAGGTTAACAATGAGTCTACCGTCTTAGGCTTTGTAGGTGCGCCCTGGACACTGGCTGCTTATACAGTTGAAGGGAAGGGTTCTAAGACCTATTCCAACATCAAGGGCATGGCGTTTTCCGATCCCACAATTCTACACCAGCTATTGAGCAAGCTAGCAGATGCGATCGCAACTTATGTTTGCTATCAAATCGACTGTGGAGCGCAGGCGGTACAGATGTTTGACTCTTGGGCGGGTCAACTATGTCCTCAAGATTATGAAACTTTTGCACTACCCTACCAGCAGCAGGTATTTCGCAAGGTAAAAGAAACCCATCCCGATACGCCTTTAATCCTATTAGTTAGCGGTAGCGCGGGCTTATTAGAGCGCATGACCCTTTCTGGTGCAGACATGATTAGTGTCGATTGGACGGTTGATATGGCTGAAGCGAGACAGCGACTCGGCAAAGATATGAAGGTGCAGGGTAATATCGATCCTGGCGTTTTATTTGGCTCTCATGACATGATTCGCGATCGCATTTTAGATACAATTCGCAAAGCAGGTGACACTGGACATATTCTTAACTTAGGACACGGAGTATTAGTCGGTACACCTGAAGATAACGTCCGCTATTTCTTTGAGACAGCAAAACAGGCAGACCAGCTTTTAGCACACGCCTAGATTCAGCTAACTTTTAACGGTGACGCTGTTAGACGTAGACGCGATTGAAAATTGAATAGCCAAAAAATTACAAGCAAGAATTTATTTAGCCAGATCGCTACTCTTGCTTGTTTTTGTTTTATTACTGAGACGCAATATGTTACGTCTCTATCTGTTTCTTACTTAAAGATTGCAGGCTTACGTTCGTTATTGTTGGGTGTAGGGGCAGCATTGCTTCTTAGATTTTCTCCCGTACCACCATCAGCAGGATCTAAAAATGGTCTGAGATTAATGTTTTCAGGAGATGATTTACGAGCAGAATTGCTGTTACCACCATTACTACCGCCACCATTAATCACATTGCCAAGTTCGCCTAAAATATCTCTGTTTCCTCCCTGACTATCGCCAAAGGTATAAACTCCCTGAGTCGAACCACCGTCATCAGCCACTAGAAGATTATCAAAAATCAGGTCGCGAGTTAATTGAGGATCTTGACCAGGGGGAACTGTCAAAACTAAACGGCAATCTGTAGGATCTACTTGGGTTGTCACACAGATCGTATCGTAGCCGTTTTCTTCTCCTGTGGTTAATTCCAATAGCCCATCCTGACGAAAAGACTCGAAACGGGCGGTAATAGCGTCACAGCGTTTTTGTGGAGTCCAGCCACCACCTAGTTCGCTCGGAATTGCCCAGGGATAAGCTTGGTTTGGCTGGCTTTCGGGATAGTACATCACGGTGTATTCGCCACCAACCTGTTCGCAGGTAAATCTAGTATCCGCATCGCGGATTGCTCCCGCAGGAGGAGCTGGGACAGAACCAGGCTCGTTGATGATTACTTCTGGTGGATTGTTTTGGGAAATAACCTGACGTATTTGCTGGATGCTGTTGAGATTGACCCCATTGACTTCTAAAGCATTTACTGTAGCTGGTGTCGCCGATATTGCGATCGCTCCAGGAATAGTTGCGAGGGAGACTAAAGTTTTAAAGTGTTGCTTAAGGTGCTGGTTAAAATTCATAGATCGTAATGGCACTTTTAAAAGTGTTTAAGTTCGCTAGTAATTTTGAATATTATGAAATGGACCGATCGGGTGAATCCAGCTCATATTTAATTTACCCTTGTTATAGTTTTGACGATAGAGACACGCAAATGTTTCTGAGAAACCCGATAAATAGGTGATAATAGTAGTCAAACATTTAGACAAGTCTCATGTTCTACTAGTTGTTAAGCTAGCTAAAAACCAGCAGATTATCAAAAAAATAGGGATTTTATACAATTGAGTGGGAAACAAAGTTATGTTGTTGCTGCCGAAGCCTGGCAAGCCCTCGAATCATCAATTATCTACTATCGTGGCAACCCCATTGGGACTTTAGCTGCCTGTGACTATGGTTCACCTTCGCTAAACTATGACCAGTGCTTTGTACGAGATTTTGTTCCCGCAGCCTTGATTTTTTTGATTAGAGGCAAAACTGAAATTGTTCGCAATTTCTTGCTGGAAACTCTTAAGCTACAGATTAAAGAAAAACAGCTGGATTTTCTCGAACCTGGGCGAGGATTGATGCCAGCTAGTTTCAAGGTGCTGCATCAGGGGGATGAGGAATTTCTCAAGGCTGATTTTGGCGATCATGCTATTGGTCGAGTCACTCCAGTCGATTCCTGTCTCTGGTGGACGTTTTTGCTCAGAGCTTATGTAAAAGCCACAGGAGAAAGCTCTTTTGCACACAGTCCCGAAATGCAGAAAGGAATTCGGCTAATTATCGAGCTTTGCCTCTCAGCAAGGTTTGATATGTATCCGACTCTGCTTGTGCCTGATGGTGCATGCATGATCGATCGCCGTATGGGTATTAACGGACATCCGCTAGAGATTCAGGCGTTGTTTCACACTACCCTTAGATGTGCCAAGGAATTACTGCTCTATAACAAGGAGAATGCGAAGCTACTTCAGGCAATTGAAAATCGGATTGCACCTTTAACAAGTCATATTCGCCACAACTATTGGCTAGATCCAGAAAAGCTCAACGTAATCTATCGCTACAATTCCGAGGAGTATGGAGAAGACGCTCTCAATCAGTTTAATATCTATGCTGAATCAATACCTTATGCCGAACTAAGTGAGTGGTTTCCCGAACATGGGGGCTATTTGGCGGGTAACCTAGGTCCTTCTCACCTAGACTGTCGATTTTTTGCACTCGGCAACCTAATGTCGATTCTTTCCTCTTTGGTGATGCGTCAACAAGGGCAGATCATCATGCATACTATTGAAGAGAAATGGGAAGATTTAATCGGCTGGATGCCCATGAAAATCTGTTTTCCTGCTCTGAAAAACCGAGACTGGCAGTTGCTTACAGGCTGTGACCCTAAGAATCGTCCCTGGTCTTATCATAATGGTGGTAACTGGCCCGTACTGCTAGGATTTTTTGTTGCAGCAGCAGTCAAAATGGATCGCCAAGATTTAGCCCAAAGAGCGATCGATATTGCAGCCAAACGGTTACACAAGGATGAGTGGGCAGAATATTATGATGGCAAAAATGGTCGTCTTGTCGGCAAGGAAGCGAGAAAATATCAAAATTGGACGATCTCCAGTTTTTTGTTGGCTCAAGACTTATTAGACGAGCCAAAATATCTCGATTGGATCTCTCACGATTAATTCTGGCTTATTTCCAAACTACTTTTATTAACCGCTTTTTATAAATGAAGTATTAAGAACAGATACGTTTTGTAGCTTTTCTAATTCGATCTAGCTAGCGATAGATTCCTATCGTGAGAAGATTAGCTTATATGTAAATAGTCCAATGATAAGTAGGAGTAAATTTATTTAGGCTAAATACAATTAAGTAGAAGAGGGAATCATGAACAATATGATTATGGCGATAGGCTTCTTAAGTAGCTTTGCTATAGCCACGTCAGTCCGAGCAGAAAATCCCAAACATCTTCAACAGCTAGACATGACAGGAGAACGTGTCGCCTGCGATCTATCAGGTGCAGACTTGAGAGATGCCCATTTAATTGGGGTTGATTTACGTCATGCAGACTTAAGAAACGCAGATTTGACTGGTGCTAATTTGGAAGGTGCAGATCTAGCAGGGGCAAACTTAGAAGGCGCAATTTTAGATTCGGCGTTTGTGACTAATGCCAGTCTGAACAACGCCAACTTGGATCGAGTAGATTTTACCGCAGCGACAATTTACGATGCTGATACTCGCGGTGCATCGATGAATAATTTAAATTTAACTAACGCCCAAATTTATAATACAGGCATTGCGATCGGCGGAACGGAAGAATAGCTAAGAAGCAAAAGAACAAATTGGCAGTCCCCAAGTCTTATATCACAGCACTTACTCAGCAGATACGGGTTCAATGCCTGCGCGATCGAGGATTTCGGGAATTAGATCCTCTCGCTTAACTGCCATTAGGTGAACTCCCTGGCACATAGTTTGAGCTAACTTAACCTGTTCTGCTGCAATTTTTACGCCTTCATCGAGAGGCTTTTCCGCATTAGCTAAACGCTCAATAATAGTATCGGGAATATCAACCCCAGGAACATACTTGTTGATAAACTTGGCGTTTTTCGCAGACTTCAACAGAAATATGCCTGCTAAAATTGGCTTGTCGCTAATAGAAGCTATTTGCGTCATAAACTTATCTAACTTATCGAAATCAGTAATCATCTGACTCTGAAAAAACTGCGCTCCTGCTTCTAACTTCCTTTCAAATCTTTTTTGCAGACTCGACCAGCTTTTTAACTGTGGATCTACTGCTGCACCAGAGAATAAATCTAGGGCATCGTCGGGCATTGACTTATCGTTAAAATCAACTCCAGTATTGAGCTTAGAGATCAATTTAAGTAGCCTGACCGATTCTAATTCAAATACGGCTTTCGATTTCTGATGATCTCCCGCCTTAACTGGATCTCCCGTCAGCGCCAATATGTTGCGAATACCTAAAGCATAAGCACCCATAAGATCTGCCTGCAAACCAATACAGTTGCGATCGCGACAGGCTACCTGACATACTGGTTCGATACCGTGGTTTAAAAGAATTGTCGAAGCTGCGATCGAAGACATTCTCAGTACCGCACGGCTACCATCCGTAACATTTACAGCATGGACTCTACCTTTTAGTTTTGCTGCCACCTCCAGCATTCTCTCTGGGTTTCCCCCTTTTGGTGGTGCAACTTCCGCTGTTAGTAAGAACTTCTTATCTAATACTGCCTGTCTAAGGTTGTTGGTCATGTAGTAAGTTCGGGTTGATTATTATCGAATTTTAAAATTGTTTATTATTGTTGTACTATGATTGCTGACTATTTCGCATAAATGCGAGATCTTCATTTAAAGAGGCGGTAGAAATCCCATTGCATCCTTAACTCTGGTCAAAGTTTGATTCGCAATTTGACTCGCTTTATCAGAGCCATCTCTCAATACCGAATCAAGATAGTCTCGATTATCCATCAACTCATGGTATTTACCTTGAATGGGTTTTAGAGCTTCAACAGCAGTTTCGGTTAACAGGGGTTTAAACTGTCCCCAGCCCATATCCTGACACTCTGCTGCCACTTCTTCTTTAGTTTTGTTACCTAGAATTTGATAGAGAGTCAGCAAGTTATTGCATTCGGGACGTTCGGGATCGTCAAATGCCAAACCCTTGACTGGATCTGTCTTACACTTCTTAATTTTGCGTTTAATCGCGTCGGGCGGATCGAGAATATCGAGGCGACTAAGTTCGGAAGGATCGGACTTAGACATCTTCTTTGTACCATCCGTGAGGCTCATGATCCTTGCGCCTTCTTTGCGAATCATCGGCTCAGGCACTTTTAGAACATACTGCTTTTTCTTGCCAAACTGGTCGTTAACTCTGCCTGCAATATCTCTAGTTAATTCTAAATGCTGCTTTTGATCTTCCCCTACAGGGACTTTATCCGCATCATAAAGTAGGATATCTGCTGCCATTAGGACGGGATAGTCTAACAAACCAACACCAACGTTTTCACCCTGTTTAAGCGCCTTTTCCTTAAACTGGATCATTCTTTCCAACCAGTTAAGGGGAGTTACACAGTTGAGCAACCAGGCAAGTTCACTATGCGCGGTAACGTGAGACTGAACAAAAATAGTCGAGCATTCAAGATCGATACCGCTAGCTAAATATACCGCAGCCATTTTAAGCGTATTTTCGGCTAACACTTTTGGATCGTGGGGTACTGTAATAGCGTGAAGATCGGCAAAGAAAAAGTAGTTATCATATTCCTGCTGGATGTCTACCCAATTACGAATTGCTCCAAGATAGTTGCCTAGATGTAAATTGCCAGTAGTCTGAATCCCTGATAATACCCGCTTCTTGCTCATGTTACCCGTATAATGTTGCTCCAGTACTCCCTTTTAAAATACAGACAAAAAAGGGGATTATACCTATGCAAATTAGTATTACATGAATTTGGGTGATTAATAGGTAAAATGTATAGCCGAGAAACCATACAGTCCGAGCAGTTACTCTGATGGTTTACAGCTTGCGATCGCATCATCCAATATATCTGATATGTATTCTTTTTTATCCCATCGCTTTCTTAAGTCGATTAAGACAGGATACAATTTGACATCGCCAATTTCTTCGACTGCTTCGAACGCCAGCACAGCTACCGTATCACTTTCTAATTCTGTGAGTATGAACGGGATGATTCGAGCATCTTTTCTTCTCGCTAATCCCCAGTCCCCCGAACAAATTACTGAAATGGTAGGTCAATTAATTAGAACGATTATATGAAACAGCGATCTCAATTTTTCAATATTTCTAAAACTAACCTATTAATTTTAATCGGCTTGATTTTAGGTGCGATCGCAATTTTGTATCCTTTACTTGTAGTGTTACAGGCATCTCTGACTACTGTTGACGGTAGTTTTACCTTGGGAAACTATCAACAGGCTTGGCATCGGGGAGGATTTCTACTTGCATTTACCAACTCAACTATAACCGCGTTGAGCGTTACCGCCTTGCAGATAATCACTTCGGCGCTAGCAGGATATGCTCTAGCTAGACTGAAATTTAAAGGTAAACAGGCAATTCTTCTGTTAATCCTGGCAACTTTAGTAATTCCCTTCCAGCTACTAGTAATTCCGATCTTTGTCGTGCTTAAATGGGCGCACTTAATTAACAGCTATTGGTCTTTGATTTTACCTACCGCAGCAAACGGATTTGGTATCTTTTTAATGCGTCAATACTTTTCCAGCATTCCCATCGAATTAGAAGAGGCTGCTGCTTTAGACGGCGCAAACCGCATACAGATCTTGACTCAGATAATGTTACCTCTTGCTCGTCCTGCGATCGTAACTTTGTTTCTGTTTACCTTTATCGGCGAGTGGAACGATCTGTTTAAACCACTGGTATTTACTACTCGTCCAGAATTACGCACCGTACAGCTAGCACTGTCAGAGTTTCAGGAACAGTTTACTAGTGATTGGTCGCTACTAATGGCTGCGGTAGTAATTGCCACTGTACCCGTACTGATTTTATTTTTGATTGGTCAAAAGCAGTTTATTCAGGGCATTGGTTCGACAGGAATTAAGAATTAGATGATATGCCGTATTATTTTTATAAAAATACATATATGCAAAATATATCTTTTAATATAAAAATAGTGATTGCAATCACTACTAAATAATTAAATGCAAAGCAAAAATAGAAGATGAAAGTTAATTCTACCTTCTATTCAATAAAAAAAATGGATTTATTTATTTCTCCAATTGCTAGTCTTCTACAAACCGTAATTCAAGAGTCCCATGCAGAAAATCAGCGTCGGCATGAAGAGAAAATGTCGGAAATAAATTTAATTGCTAACTCGGAATTGAGAGACAGCTATGTACAGCAGCTTATTCTCGACAAATTTCTAGCACCTGTTGAGGAAGCACAACGGCAAATGCAAGACGCAGCAAAACACGCCCAGTATATGGCGGAAGTGATAAATTATCACAGCGAAGACCACAATTTGACTAAAAGTCAAGCAAAAGAAGTCTGCCAACAATTTAGATTTATTGCAATTCGACTTTCTCAGATAAATTCATTATATGATTTGCAACTTCTGTATAAAGCGATCACTATTTTTTGTCATCGCATGGCAGATTTCAAGCACAGAGATAGAAACTATTCTATTGAGAAAGAGGTTAGGGAAGGTATATTAGAAAGACTTAACGCCTGTATTGCGACCGAAAACAATTTTCAGCGCAGATTATCTTTGATGAACCTCCAGCAAAATAATAACCAGAGTTCTAAAAATCTAATATCTGGTTTTTAATCAAAACTGTTGAGAGGAACAAAATACTTTCAGAAGCGGACATATACGGTTTGCTAAAAATTAATTTTGCGCTGCATTCATGTTTCCAATTGAAACTTTTAGACGTACAACTTGTTCCCCTTCTTCATCAAGCGGAACTTCGATAATATCGCCTGTGAGAGTTTCAAGACAGGTTAAAAGTGATCGCAACTGCGTTATTTATTTTGCTCTCATCAGTCAGAAGCAGTTCAAAGTATCTTCGTTTTTTTGACTAGGTTTAATTGGCAACCCCACAATAAGCCCAACCAGAGAGGAAATAAAGGATAGTGATAAAATCCAGACTGAAACAAACTGGCGGTTAAAATGCTTATACAGGCTAAGGATATGCCCAAACTTATCATTGAGGTTCTTGAATTTAAATTAGCTTTAGTAAATAGCTCGATCGTTGGCAGAATTAGATAATAAAATATTAGCAAGACACAGATTGTCGCGACAATTAATCCACTATCGGCAAATAGCTGCAGGACAAAATTATGAGCATGATTGACTCCCCCGTAGCCTGCTTTAAACTTTTGTTCGCAGACAGCCGAAACATGATTGATTCCCCAGCCAGTCCAGGGTTTTTGCCAGCCTAGCTTCATATGGCATCGATACAGCCTCAGTCTGTATATATTGGTGCTGTTGCCCAAATCTATAAATCTATTTAAAAAAATGAATCTAGAAAAAAACAGTTTGTAAGTAAAAGCTAAGAAAAATATAATAGCGCTATTAATTAGTAATAGTCGGGGCTTTCGATAATTGCTAAAATTATGGTTTCGTCTTAGTTTTATAAATATTAAACTGATTGCTAACAGGCTGGTATACAAGCCACTTCTAGAGCCTGAAGAAATAAGCATTATTAAACACAAAAAAGAAGCAGCTAGAGGACTTAAAACTAAAACATTAAGAATTCTCCTGTGTATAGATAGCTGACTGTTAGTAAGTTGAAATTGGTAAATTGCTATGCACAAAATTATCGGCAGGCACATCGAGCAATAAAGTCCCAACCAGTTGGGATTGCCAAAGCCCCAGTCATTTCTATCGCCGAAATTTAATCTTGGCAGATAACAGATAAATGATATGAACGGACTCAAGCAAATTGCCCAGCAGGTTTGACAAACAGAATCTATTTTAAGAGGATTGATTCTGACTATGCTAATAGTAATTACGAGCAGTAAATAGTCATAGATAGAAACTGGGTAAAAATTAGATCTAGATTCTTTATAAAGCCCGAACATCGCGATCGCAACTACAATTCCAATAACTATTTTGAGAAAAGTACCACAGTAGCTAATTTTTGTAGTTGATAATCTGCCAATTAAAAAACAGAAAAAACAAAGAAAAGATAGTTTTAAAGAAACTGGAAAAATCAGACAAGATGTAATTAGATAGGCGACACTGTTATCAATTAGGCTGAATAAAATTCGATGCATTAATCTTGCCCAGTTATGCCCACCATTTTAACGATCGCTTCTATCTGATATTCAATCGTCTATACCAATTAATCACTAACAGGATTATCTTCTGTTAATACTTTTAAACGCACAATTTGTTCCCCTTCTTCATCTAAAGGTACTTCGATAATATCGCCTGTCAGAGTTTCCAAGCAGGTTAAAAGCGATCGCAAATGAGGATTAGAAGCGCCTGTTTCGACATAAAGGCGATCTGCCACGTTGCTCATACGTTTCCAGGTAGTATAGAGTTTGCCTACAGTTTGCTCTAGAGTAGTAGCTTGTTTGACTAAATCCGCAGCAGTGTTAATACAGTCAAGTCTCAGAGCCTCTTCTAGCGCCAATTCCATGTCAACTGCTTTGTCTCTAAGAGTTTGCACTTGAGCAGCAGCATCGAGGTATTTAGCCAGGTTTTTCGCCTCACTGGTCATTAATTTGACTGTATCAATATCGGGACTTTCGGCAATTTCTTTTTTGATCTCAATTAAATGAGATTCTGGTAGCTTCTCCATCTCTCTTACTAATGGCGCAAGGTGGCGGGTAGGCAAGATACCTTCTTGGGCTTTTTCCTTAATCTCATCGGGAAGTAGATCCGAACTCATGGCAGTCCATTCATCCGAAAGCTGCTTTACTTCTCTACGGGTAATGCGATCGCCTTTCTGGGCTGCTTCACTCACAAGCTGCTGAACTTCAGGGGCAGATTTTGCCGTTTCGACAAATGCCCGTTTACTAAAATTATTGATATTTTCTGCATCTAATACCCCGTCAGCTAATAAAGTATCTGCACTATTAGCCAACTGAATTAAAGCGTAAGCCTGAGACTTGGTAATCTCGCGATCCTTAAGCCAATTTAAAAATCCTGCCCCTCTGCCTTCTCCGCCTTTTTTTTCTCTATCCCTGACAGATCTCAATACACGTCCCCGCCAGATATCTGTTTGTAGGTCAAAGCGATCGCATATTTGCCAAATCGTATCGAGCTGACTGCGGAAATCTATCTCTAAGATCTCTTCATCTTCAGGATCGGGCAGTTCAAAATTAAAGTCGGCGGGAATCTCTAAGGCAGCAACGATCTCTTCATTCGATACGCCATTGCCATCAACTACGGTAGCTTCACTCATGCGGGGGAAAATATAACAGTAAAAAGCAGATTAGCACAGATCTCTGAGGCAACTTAGCAGCGATCGTCGCTTCAATTGCAGGATCTTTGTCTAAGCTATTATGCCAAACATCCGACCATAACCCTAATTCATCTTTCTATGAAAACTAATAGGGTAGACTGTGCGTTTGACATTGATGTCAAAAAATAATCAGGTTTAACGATCGCAAATTGAATTTGACTATACAAAATAACCTCTTTCTAGAAGAAAGAGGATTAGATCGCTTTCAATTATCAATTGCCTGTTCAACTCAATCACCCAAACAAATACCCAAACCCCTAGCGGTTTTAACTAAAGTATCTTCTGGATCTACCGCACGATAATCTTTAATCGCTTCGGCAATCGGAATACTCGTCACCTGTCGATCTTGCCACGCTACCATGCGATCGTACTTTGACTCGGCAATAAGGTTTACTGCTGCCACTCCAAACGCCGAAGCCAAGATGCGATCCAAGGGCGAAGATATACCGCCTCTTTGAGTATGTCCGAGTACAGTTACTCTGGTTTCCGCACCGCTTTTCGCCGTAATTTGTTCGGATAGATATTGCCCAATTCCCCCCAGGCGACAGTCAGCAAAGTGACCTTGTTCTAAGACTTCTCCCGCTTCGGTACAGACTGCTTCAGAGACGACAGCGATCGAATAATCCTGTCCTCGCGCCTGTCTTTTTTTTATATGTTCGCAGATGTTCTCAATTTTGTAGGGAATTTCAGGAATCATGATCATGTTTGCACCTCCTGCAATTCCTGCGTTTAGGGCAATGTGTCCCGCATCTCTTCCCATGACTTCGAGGATCATTACGCGACTATGGCTAGCTGCGGTAAAGTGCAGACGATCGATCGCTTCGGTGGCGATATTGACCGCCGTATCAAAGCCGATCGATCGCTCGGTAATACCAACATCGTTATCAATAGTCTTGGGAATGCCGACTAAGTTTATGCCTCCCTGCTGTGCCAGCTTACGGAGGATAGCTAAGCTTCCATCCCCGCCAATGCCAATTAAAGCATCAAGATCTAGCTGTTTATAACCTTCAATAATTTCTTCAGAGCGATCGCGCAATTCTCCATTAGACATAGGAAAAGCAAAGGGATCTCCTTTATTAGTCGTGCCTAAAATAGTTCCTCCCATGGTCAATAGACGATCGACCTGAGTAACATCCAAAGGCATGGCTTCGGGAGGACGAGACATCAGACCATGAGTCGCCTTACAAATTCCTAATACTTCCCAACCGTATACGTTTACGGCACAGCGAGTTACCGCCCGAATTACCGCATTTAGCCCCGCACAGTCACCGCCACTAGTGAGAATACCAATTCGTTTTCTTTCTGGCATTTATCGAGATAATTAATCTACTTCCTAATTTTTCTGCCTTACGGTAACAATCACTACAAATTTAAACAAAATTCCAGAAACAATTTTTTAATCCTTATCCTTCAGCCTTCATAGTTCATCCTTTTCTTACGGCGCTTGAATCTGAATAAACTTGTTTTCGGGAACAAAGCTGTGAAATTCACCATGATTGGCAAATATCGCCAATATTTCTAGCTGATAGTCTGGTTCAATATGCAAATCTGCCCAGGGAACTGCAACTTCCAAACAGCGATCGAATGCTGCTTCTGCACGACAGGCACGAATATGCCATTGACCACCATCGTGAGATTCCTGTAGCCATACAGATTCCGTAACTAGATTAATGCCTAAATGATGGTGAAAGTGATAATTTAACGGTGCTTCATCGGGTAAATTGGCGATCGGCGCGGGACTATTATGATTTGTCATACCAGGGTAATACCAGAGCAAATGCAGCTCTCCTGGGATATCTTTCCCTGGGGTAACTCCTGCTTTGAAATCGAGGCGCAGATAGAAGTTACGATGATCTAATCCATAGAATAAACGCTGGACAGTACTGCTGTTGTGCATTGTGCCTCTTGCTCCACCAACCTCGATTCTGCCCGCCCGATCCCAATCTTGTTCGTCTCCTACGCCGTTAATAATAGGATGAATAAAGCTTTCAGGAGTGCGATATCCTTTTACTTCGTGCTTATCGACAGGCTGGTAGACATTTCGAGGTACGGGTTCATTGAGGGCATGATAGATGGCAGCAATATGTTCGCGAAATAGCCGATCGAACATCTCATCCTGATTGGAAGAATGTCCTTCTCCAAACCACCAAAACCAGTCTGAACCTTCGGCTGCATATAAAGCTTCCCATGCTTCGGGATTGCTATCTTCGGTAGCTTCGGGATGTCTGGCAAGGGTTTCTCTGGCTGTGGTTAATAAGTCCCAGGCGCGGTTTTTGACAGGATCGCCGATCCAGGTGGTGAAGCTACCGTCTACCCATGAGCCACTGTGTAGCTGCTGGCTGGGAATAGTTGCCGTGGGGGGAAACTGGCGAATAAATTCTTCGACCGTAACTAGCTTAATATCTTCATCCCGACTCAATCTTTCGTAGAGCGCTTCTAAAAAGGGTATGCCGTCGCGAGGATAGTACTCCCAGCAGTTTTCTCCGTCCAGGGCGATAGTAACCAGCCAAGGCTGCTGTAGGGCAGTATCGGCATTATCCTGATGGGATTTTAACGATCGCGCGATCGCTTCTAGGTGTCCGATCAGATCTGCAGCAGCATTACGGGGGTTCATCCCGCTATAGGTAAAGCCAATTAGATCCGACAGTCGATGATCGCGGAAAACGATGGCTAGATCGCCATGTTCTGTTTCTAGACGATAGGGACGATAGAGTAATTCTGGTTCGGAGACATTACCTGCCTCGTCGCGGTGGAAGAAACGGTCGATACTCTTACCTAACACCGCTTCATCAGAACAGATCCACTTAAATCCCTGCTGGCTGATATAGGGCAGAATTGCGGGGCTAACAGACTGCTCCGAAGGCCATAAACCCTGGGGTTCTCGTTCAAAGCGATCGCAATACATTTCCCAAGCAATACTCAGGTGACGGGGTATATCTTCCGACCACTGGAAACGCTGTTGGGGCAAAGGCATATTGGGTACGGCGACTCTTCCCTCATCCGTATCTGCTAGCAGGGGTAAGATCGGGTGGGTATAGGGAGTAGTCATGATTTCTAACTGTCCCCGATCCTGCATTTCCTTATGCTTAGGAATGATCTGCTTAATGATTGACTGCTGCTTGGTATAGATTCTCTGGCGATCGCTTAAGGTAAAATCTTTGCCTCGCTTGAGCCAGCCAGCAATATCCTCGTCATCCCAAAACATCGGATCGATCCAGGCAAGATTATGCCAGGCTAAAAGATCGCTATAGTCCTTGTCTCTCCAATTCTCCAAGCACCAGTTAGCGCCCTTATCTTGACGCTGATGATACAGTTGAGCGTAGCGAGGGTGGGGTTCGATCAGAGTATGAAAATAGCCGTCAAAGAAGTGTTGAATGATGTAACGTTTATCTTTTGGTTTTAGCAGGGCTGCGGGAGTCAAAGCCAATGCTAGATAAGGATCGATCGCCTCTCCCTCGGCGTAGTCTTCAAGCTGCAACATTAGAGAGGGGACGAGATTTACCGTTTGATGCAGCTTTGGATAGCGTTCTAACATCAGCACCAAATCTAAATAGTCTTTTGTCCCATGTAGGCGTACCCAGGGCAAACGATACTGTCCCCAGGCATCGTTATCGGCTTCTCTTGATTTATATAGAGGTTGATGTTGATGCCAAACAAAAGCTACATAGAGAGGATGAGACATAGATTAACCAACTGGTAAGCAAAGATAAAGCGATTTGCTGAGTAAGCAGCATTCACGTTTAATATAGATCTTTTTCAGCCTGCAAATTTTTGTTGACTTAGTAGCTGCTCAAAACTTTCTTTATTTGGTAGTGAAGCCTGCGCCCCATTCTTAGTTACGGCTAAAGCGCCGCCGACGGTTGCCCACTGGACTGCTTCTCGTATCTTTTTTCCTGCTGCCAAGGCTACCGCTAACGCGCCATTAAACGCATCTCCCGCAGCTACGGTATCTACCACTTTTACTTCAATTGGCTCGATCCAATAACTTTCCTTGCCACTGCTAAACAGCGACCCCTGACTTCCCAAGGTAATAATGACATTTTTGATGCCCATTTGATGCAGAGATAGTGCTGCCTGTCTGGCAGTGGTAACGCCATCAACTGTAAAACCGACTAGCTGGCTTGCTTCAACTTCGTTTGGGGTAATAATATCAACCAAACTGTACAGCTCTTCTGGAAAATTGTTAATTACAGGAGCAGGATCTAATACCAGTAAACAGTTATTAGCTTTAGCTTCTCTGGCTGCGGTTAAAACGGTAGCAATCGGAATACCTAATTCCAGCAGCACAATTTTTGCCTGGGGCAATAGCTTTTTAAACTCTTCTATCTCTGGCTCTCGTACCAAATTATTAGCACCCCCAGCACAAGATATAGTATTGTGTCCCTGGCGATCGACAACGATTGAAGCTATCCCTGAATAGGTATGAGGATTGATGGTAACTCCTGCCGTATTAACCCCCACATCCTGCAAACCATTGATTAGGGTCTGACCAAAGGTATCGTCTCCAACCTGTCCGACTAAACTTACCTTCGTACCTAGTTTAGAAACTGCTACTGCTTGGTTTGCTGCCTTTCCTCCTGCTGCGGAAAAAAAGCGATCGCCGATCACCGTTTCTCCCTTTGTCGGTAAATGAGGCACTTCGATTACTAGATCTAGATTGATACTGCCAAAGACAACTACGGTCATTATTTATATCTGACTTAATCTCAATTGCTTATTGATTATATACGCCAGGGCGAAGTCGTTAGTCGTTAGTTTTTAGCCAAGAGCCAGGAAATTAATTTTGCAGAGGTACTTAACATAATTGAAAAGCAAGATTATGATTATTTTCCACTTTTTAATCTATTAATTACTATCTATAAAAAATTAATTTAACGCGAAACTTAGCCCGTCTATATCAGACTAGATTGCAGTTGAGCGATCGCCTTAAGACAATTGCCGAAGCGATCGAGTGCTGCGATTTGGATCTACAGCTAGATCCAAACTCCCATATAAACTTAATAGCCAAAAAAAGCGATCGCCCTAAAACAGCAACAGAGCGATCGCTTTTTAATTTATTTTTGGTCGATTGTTCGATATCAAAATACGGCGCGACTAGCCGATCCAGCCCGCACTCAGAACGATTGTCAGAGTAATAAAACCAATGCCTAAACCCCAGGTAATGCGATTAAGAGCATTCTCCGCACTCTTGGTACTGGTAAACATTTGCGACTGTCCGCCAATTCCGCCCAAGCCATCTCCTTTTGGGCTGTGTAGCAGAATTAAAACAATGGTAAAAAAGGCACAAACTGCCCAAATAATTTGTACTATTTGATATGCGTTCATTATGAAAATCTAATTTATCAGCTAATTTAACTTGAATAACCATTGTATGCTCTCAGCAGAGACATATTCAAATCCTACCTGACCCAAAATGAGAATTGAGTTTTTTCTGCAAAAGTTTATCTCGATAAACTTACCGAGTATCTACTAGCCGATAGCTAAGAAGGAACAATGTTCAAACGAATCTAACCCACACCTACCATTACCTCAATTATCGTGAGATCCTAATTGGAGTTCGGTTGGGTTTTGCATCATAGATAGCTGGCTCAATCAAAGATACTCCCGTCATTTCTTCTGGTTGCGGAATCTGCAAGATTTCTAAAATAGTTGGCGCAACATCTGCCAAACAACCATTCTCTCTTAGAGGAACGTTTGTGCCATGCCCGATAATCTTACGAGCCTCACCCTCAATTAAAATAAACGGTACGGGATTGGTAGTATGAGCTGTCCAAGGATTACCATCGGCATCTTGCATATACTCCGCATTGCCATGATCGGCAGTGATTAACAGAGTTCCCCCCGCCTGATTTACCGTCTCAATTACTTTGCCCAAACAGCGATCGACAGTTTCAATTGCTTCTACTGCTGCAGATATATTCCCCGTATGCCCAACCATATCAGGATTGGCATAGTTAACTACGATTAGAGAATAAACTCCCTGCTTGACAGCATTACAGACAGCATCCGTCACCGCCTGAGCCGACATTTCGGGGGCAGAATCATAGGTCGCCACCATCGGACTTTGAACTAGTTCGCGATCCTCTCCTTCAAAAGATACTTCTAGACCGCCATTGAAAAAGTAGGTAACGTGAGGATATTTTTCTGTTTCGGCAGTACGGAATTGGCGCAGACCGCGATCGGCAATCACTTCTCCCAAGATATTGGTAAGGTTCTGAGGCTTAAAAACTACTTCAACTGGTGCTTTTTGGTCGTACTGGGTAAAAGTTACGAAATGCAGATCGCTTATTTTTTCTCGCTCAAACCCGTCAAAATTATCGTTGACAAAGGCATAGGTTAGCTGTCTTGCCCGATCTGGACGAAAGTTAAAGAATATAACCGCATCTCCCGACTCTACTGCCCCCTTGGCGATTCTGGTAGGGAGAATAAATTCATCGGTGGTCTCCGAACGATAAAAGCTTTCTAAAACATCAGTGGCAGAACGAGTATCAATTTTTTCGTTCTTAGTCATGACATCGTAGGCTAGCTGCACACGATCCCAACGGCGATCGCGATCCATTGCGTAGTAGCGACCGCTAATGCTAACAATACGACCAACCCCCACTGTATCAATTGCGCTTTGAATTTTGCTTAAGGCTTTGATTCCCTCTGTGGTGTAAGTGTCTCTGCCATCGGTAATTGCGTGAATACACACATCTTCAACACCGTTTTGCTTTCCTAGCTTCAATAGCCCAGTCAAATGTTTTAGATGAGAATGAACTCCTCCTTCCGAGCAAAGCCCCACTAAATGCAATTTACCGCCTGTAGCTTTGAGCTTATTACAGGCATCAATTAACACTTGACTATCAAGAATTGAACCATCTTCGACAGCATCAGAAATTCTAACTAGCTCTTGAGGAACAACTCTGCCCGCACCCAAATTCAGATGTCCGACTTCCGAATTCCCCATTTGACCATCAGGCAATCCTACTGCTTTTCCCGATGTCTGAATCAACGTATGAGGATATGCATACTGTAGGCTAGTAAATACTGGAGTTTCAGCCGCTGCAATAGCATTTGCTTCTGTTGATTCGCGATGACCCCAACCATCTAAGATAGCTAGCACCACTGGAGATACAGGCGCTTGAACCATAATTGTTACCCTATAATAATCGCTGGCACATTGATAATAGCATCGCGAACTGCTTGAGTTCGGCTGCATTTGTGATTAAACTAACGAGCTTCGCCAGCTTACAGATCGTTAATTTAGTTTGCATCTTGCTGAACTAGAACTATCGAGTATTCGCTGTCTTTGAGCAACGATCTCCTCTATTTCTGGTCTGCCCGTAACTTTTAAACGCCAGTTTGCCCAGACTCCATAGAGCCAGTCAGCAACCTTTCCCACTACAGGTACTTTGGTTATAGCATAGACCCAGCCCATGCCTAACTCTTCATAAACTTGTCTAAAGACTTCTACATTTTTGATTACAGTACCATCTGGTAAAACGGCATGAATTACACCCATTGCCGTGACAAAATCGACTCCGCCATTTTCTTGAGGCTCGTAGTTGGGGTCGGCAATATCGACAAACTTGACAATACCTCTACCTTTGTCCTTCTTGGTCAGAAAATTTACCTCCCGCACGCATAGAGGGCATTCTCCATCATAGAGCAGCTTAATTTTCCAGTGTGACTGAGAGTAATAGCGATCGCTAGATTCTGTAGAGGCAGAAGTCATGGGTAAAATGTTTGGGTGTAATTTTGTCGGTTAGCTTCTTCTATCGTCTTCAAAACTAAAATTTTCGTTCTAGCAGCTAGCAGTGACGTTGTGGCGATCTAATAAGTATTCACTGTAGTCTGCAATGGTGTCTACCCCCACATAGCCAAAATATGCTTCGAGGGCGAGCCAAACACTCAGTCTAAACACCAGCTTTTTCCACTTAATATTCATCACTCTCAAGATTAAAGAAATATCTTCTTGCTTCTCTGTTACTAAAGTTAACAATAAATGTAACGAAAAGCAACAAACAGGCAAAAAGGTTGATGAATCCTAGCCTCAAACAAGAGTCTAGAGAGTCTAAGTAATATTTACGGAAGAAAAGAATGATTTATGCAGTGGGGAGTAATCAGAAAAAACTGGCTACACTACTTCGGTTGATGTTGGCGGTGACGATGTTCGAGCAGATAAAAACGGCTGTCTGCCCTGGGTTAAAATGTGTCTTGCTATTTTTCGATCGCCTCCTTGGGGAGATCTGGGATATAGCGGTTATAGCCTGCGGGAGCAAAGATGGACTTTGCCCAATTTCCCCACCACTGAAAGTAGGAGTAGGGGTTATCGTTAGTAAAATATTCGGGAGCGAGGCGCTTGATTCGGGGTAAATAAATCCACGGCACGTTCGGAAAGGTATGATGTTCGTCGTGATAGCCCGTATTAAAGAAGGGAACATTTGTCCAGCTATAGGTAGAAAAGGTTTTTCCCTGCTGATAAATATGATGTTCGGCGATCGACTGTCCCCGAAAAGTAATACCCCAGTTGCTTGCCATTAAGGTCAAACTCCAGAACAGATATAGGGCTGACTGGGGGGCGATCGCCATATAAGCCAGAGTATAGCCAGCTAAGCTAGTGAAGATTAGCAAGAGGTTAAATCGGCGATCGATAGTTGCAGATTTAATCTGACGGAGATCTGTTTTGACCAAAAGAGAGAGAATTAGATCCGTGAGAATCATGCCCCCAGGTAACAAATGAATTAGACTTTCAAAAATGCGCCAAGAGAGATGATTGCTAGCAAATTTTGCGCGGTTACGATCCCAAAGCTCATGATCGTGTTGATAGTCATTTAGCTGAAGGTGATGGGTTTTTCCATGCACGCCGATATAGCTTAGAGATTCTCCAAAAGAAAGCGAGCCACAGATAATGATCCAGAGGGCAATATTTGAGCCAAACTTAGATTTGAAAATTAAATTGTGTGCTGCTTCGTGAACAAAAATCCCCAGAGAATGCAGTATAAACTGTCCGACAAAAAAGGCGATCGCACCAACGGCAAGCCAGGATAGATCTTTGACCAGCCAAGCGATCGACCACTGCAAAACAACCAAGAGCAAAATAGGCAAGATTGACAGAGGATAGTTGCCAAAATACTGCTTGATGTCAGGATATTGTCGTAATATCTCTTGACCGCGTTGACTATGCCACTGGCTATCGATGGACATATAACCTATAACCTATAACCTATAATTTATAACCACAGCGCGTCTGCCCTGTCTCGCTTCAACATTACAGACGGTGCTAACGCATCAAGCGCCCCCTTAGGTGCGTCTGTTCCGAAGGGCTGCGCTGTCCTTGCCGCGCGACAGGCGAATCTCTGATTCGCGCACCTATAGAACTTTTCTGAGATCCACCAATTAAGGCATTGTGTAAAAATAACTTGAACAATTTGTCGCAGGGTTAGATGATAAGAATGTAACTAAATAAAGGCCTTAGATGTCTGATAATCAGGTAATTGAAAAGATTCAAAACAAGTACGAAAAGTTA
>Ga0209831_1000014_pt1 | contig 137347 bp, 144 predicted proteins | sample Maine_Asex4_meta_FD_187451 | JGI IMG/M metagenome (GOLD analysis project Ga0209831, IMG submission 187451) | Marine algal microbial communities from Maine, USA - Maine_Asex4_metaG (SPAdes) (version 2) | ecosystem: Host-associated > Algae > Red algae > Unclassified | place: Maine, USA... | reverse complement strand
ACAGATTGAACACAAGTTGTTTCAGTTCTTAGATCTTAATCAGTTTCTCTCGGCTCAACAGGTTCAAAACACACTTAATTTCATTTTCTCACTAGTTGCTTAATCTTTTGGTGGGAAGGGAGTAAGTGCGCGATCGAGACTAATCATATATAGCTTGCTGAATACAAATAGGATAGGCAGGCAAATAAACTTAGAGAATATTTTTGCTGAATGTATAAAATTTTAACTACGACTACTACTATCTTGGCATCGGTATTAACTGCACATTTAAGCCTCGCTCAGTCAGGCTCGGAAACTTTGGAGGAGCTATGCGTCAGGTTTCCTGATAATTCTAGATGTGAAGGAATTGAATCTCCTGTCTCTTTAGAAACAAGAGGAGGTGAAGAATATAGCTGTCACTTTGAGTTTCAGACTAGTGCTTTAGAACCACTGAGCAAGTGCAAGATCGAATTTACCTCAGAAGGCATTGTCGTTTATCAGGAGCAGGGAGAAAAGCTAGACTTGCTCGATGATGAGCGGACAACTAGCGAAATTGAGATTTCTGGCGATCGCATTTTTGCCACTAACTACCAAATTTGGAACAAGATCGACCGTTGGCAATTGGGGTTTGTGAGCCAGCCAGAATCAGGACAGCCAGCTCAGAGTAATTTTTTGACTGTCATTGTAGATGAAGAAAAGGTAGAAGCCTTTGCACCCCAGGCAAAAGCTCTAGAGGCAAACAATCCTGAAATATTAGAGCCAGCGATTGGTCAATCGGCAGATACCCAGGCAAACATAGAGCAGTTATTAGGGACGGGAGAATGCGAATACTGCGACTTAGGTGGCGCAGATCTAAGCGGGGCGGAATTAGAAGAAGTTAATTTAGAGGGTGCATACCTAGTGGGGGCGAACCTACAGGGAGCAAATTTAGAGGGAGCAAATTTAAGCGGTACCAACCTGACCTTTGCTAACTTGGTTGAAGTCAGCGCGATTGAGACAGATTTGGAAGCTGCCAATTTACAGGGAGCAAACTTAGAACAGGCGAACTTAGAACAGGCTAGGTTATCCGCACCTGCATTACTGAAGCAGGCAAACCTGACGGGCGCTATTTTAATTGATGCCGACTTGAGAGGAGCAAATTTTAATCTGGCAAATCTACAGCAAGCCGATCTATCGGGTGCAAACCTCGACCAAACGGATGTCGAAATTGATGATATTCCTGGGAACTATAGTGCGGGAGAACAATTTCTCGATACAAATTCTCCTTTGCTAGCTTTAGCGATAGGAACGAGCAAGGGAATAGATTTTCCGACTGACTTTTTGGGTGCAAACCTAGAGGGAGCCAATTTTAGCAACACCTCGTTAAAGAAAGTAATTTTTGAAGGGGCGAATCTAACTAACGTCGATTTCACTGAATCCAATTTAGATTCAGAGGAATTGGAAATACAGTCGGGAGTGCAACTTTGTGGTGTTATTCTTCCCGATGGTGCGACTAGCGATCGCGATTGCCAATAGAGGGCAGAGAGAGGCGAATCGCGATTCGCCCTGACGATTCTCTCCCAGTCTACTCAAATCAAACCGAGTAAACTAGCCATCAGTGCTTGCTGGGCGTGTAGACGATTCTCTGCCTGATCCCAAACGCGAGAGCGATCGCTTTCTATCGCTTCGGCGGTAATTTCTTCGTCACGGTGGGCGGGCAAACAGTGAAGAATGATGGCTTCGGGGTCAGCGTATTCTAGTAGCTGTGAATTGACCTGATAGGGCTGGAAAATAGGAATTCTGCTATCTGCTTCTTTTTCCTGTCCCATACTCGCCCAAACGTCGGTATAGACCACGTGAGCATTTTCGGCTGCAGCGATCGCATCTTGGGTGACGACAATCTCAGAGCGATCGCCCGCAATTTTCCGAGCCTGCTCGACAATTTCTGGCAGGGGTTCGTAACCTTTAGGCGCAGCAATTCTAACGTTTAGACCCGTTAATGCTCCTCCCAACAACAGAGAATGAGCCATATTGTTCCCATCGCCCAGATAGGTTAAGGTTTTTCCTGCTAACGAACCAAAACACTCCTGTACCGTCATCAAGTCAGCCAAAATTTGACAGGGATGTTCTAAGTCTGTCAGGGCGTTAATTACGGGGATTTGAGCATAGTTTGCAAAGGTTTCTAGATCGGCTTGAGCAAAGGTGCGAATTGCCAAAATATCAAGATAGCGATCGAGAACTCTCGCAGTATCTTCGATTGGCTCACCTCGTCCTACTTGGGTAACGCTAGGATTGAGATCGATTACCTGTCCACCTAGTTTGTACATTGCCACGGTGAAGGAAACTCTAGTACGAGTGGAGGCTTTATAAAACAGCAAACCCAGAACCTTGTCGGATTTCAGCTCTACTTCACCACTTTTTAGCTGACCAGCTAGTTTTAATATATCGCCGATCTCTGTTGAGGTTAAATCGGCAGTACCAAGTAAATCTCGTCCTTTAAGCTGTTTCATATGCAGGAATATTAATAGTGAGTCCAAGCTATGTTGAGAAGAGTTAATTTTAGAACAAAAGGTATACTGCGATCGAGCATCAGTTCGGCTAAATTGCGTTTTTTTGCTTTGAGTAGCTAGATTGAATTAAATATCAGATAAAAAGCGTCTATTTTCCTCTACCTCTCGTGTCTTCCTTGCTTACATACGGCAAACTAAGCGCCTTTGCCTGCTTCTTTTGAGCTTCAGCTAAATTACATTTATATGCTTGCGGATCGGCATTACTGCTATTTCTGTATTGTCTTTTGTCAGGAAAATCAAATAGTTTTGGGGAAAATGCTAAAACAGAAATAGTTTTAGGCTTTATTTTTTAAGTTCATGACAAACTCAAATATTTTCCCAGAGCGCAAAATTTGGTCTTATTTGGCTGTGGGAATATTGCAGCTTGGCTGTTGTCTGAGCTTAGAGACATATCTAAACAAGAAAGCTACTGCAGCAGATGAGATCGTTCTTAGTTATGGTGCGCTAGAGTTTTCTGTTTCTGTGGACTCTCTAGAAACCTATGCCACCACGGGCAAGATTGAAGGGGAATTTAAAAGCTATGCCGATTTTCTGACCCCAGAGCAGTTAGAACAGTTTCAGGTAGGCTTAACCACCAGCGCTGACTTTAGCCATCTGGCGATCGCCCAATTTCTCTATTCTTTTCAGGGGGAAACCGTTCTGCGACGAGTATCTCAGGTAGTCAAAACCAAAGCTCGCCAGCCTGGTTTTTATGCTTTACGTGCCTCATTGATTCTGGCTGCTGCCGATGGAGATTCGGGGTTAACTCCCTTAAACGTGCTAAAAAAGTTTCCCACCAAAACTTTAAGGATAGATTCGCGCCAGGGATTTGAGATATTCAAAGATTTGAGTAAGGTCGTTCAGCGAAATGCCTTAGCCCTCGCTGCGGTAGAGCAAGCATCGCTCAAGGAACGTCAAGATGAGAATGCGATCGCTCCGACAAATGCGAGAAATCTAAACCTGTTGGTTCCTGGAAAATATCGTTACCGAAAACAAGAGCTGACGATGAACGATCGCAGTCGCGACCGCATTCTTCCTGTAGATCTATATTTACCAAAAACGGAAAGCAAGGATAAACTACCGCTTATTGTTATTTCTCATGGTCTGGGTAGCGATTTAACCACCTTTGCCTACTTAGCAAAACATTTTGCCTCCCACGGTTTTGTGGTAGCAGTCCCAGAACATCCTGGCAGTAGCGCTCGCCAGATCGAGGCACTGTTGAATGGTTTGGAAAGTGATGTAACCCCTCCAGCAGAATTGATCGACCGCCCCTTGGATATTAAGTTTTTGTTAGATCGATTGGCAGATGGATTTGGTAACAAAATAGATGTCGAAAATGTGGGGATGATCGGTCAATCCTTTGGCGGCTATACGACCCTGGCATTAGCAGGAGCAGAAATTAACTGGGAGTCTTTAGCCAAAGATTGTTCCCAGCTAGATAGTTCCTGGAATTTATCTTGGCTGATTCAATGTTTGGCGCTGCAAATTCCCGCAAGAACCGCAGAAAAAGATCTTAAGGACGAACGTATCAAAGCAGCGATCGCCATTAACCCTCTTGTCAGTACGATCTTTGGTCGGGAAAGTCTCAGCAAGATTAATATTCCCGTGATGCTCGTATCTGGTAGTTCAGACCCCGTTACTCCTGCCTTGGCAGAGCAGATTACACCTTTTACCTGGCTGACAACTCCCGAAAAATATTTGGTGCTGCTTAAAGGCGGTACTCATTTTTCCACTTTAGATGAATCTGCGGGTAGTGTTCCCGTTCCCGAACAGGCGATCGGACCTAGCCCCAAGATTGCTCACGATTATGTCCGACAGTTAGGGCTGGCTTTTTTTGGGAAGTATATTGTAGAACAAGAGTCTTATGGCAACTATCTAAATGCTCAATATGGAGCAGCAATGAGTCGTGAGAAATTTCCCCTCAGATTAATTGAATCTCTCAATCCAGACTTCTTAGAATTAAAATCTACCAGAGCGAAGTAATTTTTAATCATCGCCCGTTACAGTACCCCTGCATTACCCAAACCTAGAATAATTCCCGCACCTAAGATATGACCTAAACTAGTAGTTGCCAGCAGTTCTGGGACACCAAAGTTATCCCAAACTTCAGGCTTGGGTACGGGCAAGCTTGGACCTCGACCAGAATTTTGAATCGCATAGCGACCGATGGCGATACAAAATAGGTTAGACACGATCATCACTATAGCGACGGTAGGAGTCCACTCAATAGTGGTAGGAGCATATTGAACTGCCAAAACAAAGTTAGATATCATGGTAAATTTAGCTTCCCCTGCTGATTAAATATTTTTATCGACTGGTTTTGTTTATAGGAATTATAAAAATCTCTCTGTGCAAAACCATGTTTCTTTTAAATAATTAACAGTAAGACAAACTTTTACAACCAAAATCGCCGATTAATTTAGTTATAGAACCAATGCGAGTTAAAATATGCGGAATTACACAGATTGAGCAGGGTCGAGCCATTGCCGAACTTGGCGCAGACAGTATTGGCTTCATCTGCGTTCGGAAGTCTCCGCGATACGTGACTCCAGAGCAAATACAAGCGATCGTCGAGCGGTTACCGATCGAAACGATTAAGGTTGGCGTGTTTGCCAATCATTCTCTGTCAGAAATTATTTCAGTCTTGGACAAAGCTGGTATTACAGCGATTCAGCTACATGGATCGGAAACTCCAGAGTTTTGTACTCAGTTACGTAATTCAATTCCACCAGAAATTGAATTGCTCAAAGCCTTTCGGATTAAATCGCCAGAATCTTTAACTGAAACGACTGCCTATACGGACTGTGTGGATACTTTTTTGCTAGATGCCTACGACCCTCAAATGCTTGGGGGGACGGGACACACTATCGATTGGCAAGACCTAGTAGAATTTAAACCTGCCGTTCCCTGGATGCTGGCGGGAGGATTAACTCCAGATAATGTTCGAGAAGCGTTATCTGGTCTAAAGCCCGACGGCATCGATCTTTCTAGTGGTGTAGAGCGATCGCCAGGAGATAAAGATTTAAGCCAGGTAAAACGCCTGTTTGAGTCGATAAATGCAGCTTCTTGCTAGATGCCATAATCCAGTTATATCAAGCCTTTAAAACAAATAACAAATAATTAATACTTTAGGATTATTTGCCGTGAGATAATTACAAATTTGCATAGTAATTATCTCAATCATGAAAGTACTAGTAGTCGGCAACGGTGGTCGAGAACACGCTCTGGCTTGGACATTACTACAGTCGGCAAGTGTAGAACAAGTGTTTTGTACTCCTGGTAACGGTGGTACGGCAATGATGGCAAAATGCCAAAACCTGCCCATTACCGTGGATGATTTTACAGGTATAGCCGAAGCTGTAAACAAACATCAGATTTCTTTAGTTTTAGTTGGACCAGAAGTTCCTTTGTCTCTGGGTATCGTTGACTATCTGCAAGAACGTCAAATTCCTGTGTTTGGTCCAACTCAGGCGGGAGCAAAAATTGAGTCGAGCAAGTCCTGGGCAAAAGAGATTATGACCCAGGCAAATGTGCCAACCGCCAAGTCGAAAACCTTCAGCGATCTGGCTGCTGCAAAAGCTTACGTGCGAGAAGTTGGCGCACCAATCGTGGTTAAAGCCGACGGTTTGGCTGCAGGGAAGGGGGTAATCGTCGCTACCACAAACGAAGAGGCGATCGCCGCAGTAGAAGAGTTATTCGCCGACAATTCTAGTCAACTGATAATTGAAGAATTTTTGACGGGTTCGGAAGTATCGGTATTAGCCGTCACCGATGGTAAGACCATTAGACCTCTCTCTCCCGCCCAGGATCACAAGCGTATTGGTGAGGGAGATACGGGCAAGAATACAGGGGGTATGGGGGCATATTCTCCCGTACCGTTAGTAACAGATGAACTACTAATAAGAATCGAACGAGAAGTATTACAGCCAACCCTTAAGGTTCTCAATCAAAAAGGAATCAACTACTGTGGAGTACTCTATGCAGGCTTGATGATTACTCCCGCAGGCGAACCGAAAGTAATTGAATTTAACTGTCGCTTTGGCGATCCAGAAACCCAGGTAGTTTTGCCACTGCTAGAGACTCCCCTCGAAGAAGTTCTTTTAGCCTGCGTCGAACAGAGATTAGAACAATTGCCCCCTCTACAATGGAAGTCTGGCAGCGCATTTTGTGTTGTTGCTGCTTCTGGCGGTTATCCCGATGCATACGAAAAAGGCAAGGCGATCGCAGGCATCACAGAAGCCGAGGCAAAAGGTGCGATCGTGTTTCATGCAGGGACAAAATTACAGCAAGAACAAATTGTTACTAACGGTGGCAGAGTACTGGGAATCACGGCGGTAGGCAATGATTTTTCGGAAGCGGTGGCGATCGCCTACGAGACAGTAGAATCAATTCAGTTTGAGGGAATGTATTACCGTAGCGACATCGGACATCAATATCGGTAACATTTTTGCGTCTCTAATTTTTGCGTGATGTGTGTAGCCTGCTGCCTACATGCGGACAAACAAATGTCATTCGTGCCTTCAACGCTCAAACCAATTTTTAAATTGTCATAGTGTTGACTATTGGTAAGAATTGTCAGATTTTGTCGATGTTTTACTTCACAATTGGTACACTATAATTCAAGTAACTTAACATTTATTAGCACTGCGGAATCTCTTGCTGACCTTTATTACCAAAATCAAAGAAATTATTGCGCTCTGGTGGGCAGAATTTACCCTCCAGACGAAGCTGATGGCTGCTGCCACCCTGGTTGTTTCCTTGATTATGAGTAGTCTTACCTTTTGGGCAGTAAACACGATTCAACTGCAGTCTAATATTAATGACACTCGCTTTGGTAGCGATTTAAGTATTTTAATTGCCTCTAATGCTGCGCCGTTGGTGGCAGAAGAAGATCTTCAGGGGTTGGCTGATTTTTCCACCCGTTTCTATCGCAGCACCTCTAGTATTCGCTACATTATCTATGCCAACGAATCTGGCAATATCTTTTTCGGCATTCCCTATTCTCAAGCAGAATTAGATAATTCATTAACGATTAAGCGTCGGATTCAACTGCCCGATGACTACGCTCAAAACAGCGTTCTACCCTTTGTCCGACAGCATCAAACTCCGAATGGGCAGGTAACAGACGTATTTGTCCCTCTACGTCATGATGGAGTTTACTTGGGAGTATTAGCCGTTGGCATCAATCCCAATCCCACAATTGTGGCATCTTCTAATTTGACGCGAGATGTGACCATCGCCGTGTTTATTACTATTTGGGCAATGGTAATTCTGGGTAACGTTTTTAATGCCCTAATGATCACCAGACCGATTAAAGAGCTTTTGGTGGGAGTAAAAAATATTGCTGCTAAAAACTTTAAGCAAAGAATCGACCTACCCTTGAGAGGAGAATTAGGGGAACTGATCTCTAGCTTTAATTTGATGGCAGAAAAGCTAGAAAATTACAACGAACAGAACGTTGAAGAAATAACTTCCGAAAAAGCCAAATTAGAAACTTTGGTTTCCACGATCGCCGACGGTGCAGTTTTGATCGACCCAGAGATGCAGATTATTCTAGTAAATCCGACCGCGAGAAATATCTTTGGCTGGGGTGAAGATGCGCTCGGCGATAATGTTCTCCATCGCCTTCCTTCGGAGTTGACTACAAAGTTAACTAAGCCCCTATACCAAATGACCGAGCGTAAAACAGAATTAGAAGATGCATCCTCTTTAGAAGATTTTGAGCATCATCATCTAAGCGATCGCGACGAATTTCGTATTGCGGTGCAAAAACCCGTTCCTAGAACGATTCGAGTCCTGTTGAGTCGCGTTCTCGACGGGGGGAGTGAGAATATTAAGGGTATTGCCATGACGATTCAGGATATCACTCGTGAAGTAGAACTAAATGAGGCTAAAAGTCAGTTTATTAGTAACGTTTCTCACGAATTAAGAACGCCTTTATTCAATATCAAATCATTTATTGAAACTCTCTCAGAATATGGGGAAGATTTAACTCACGTACAGCGTCGGGAATTCTTAGATACGGCTAATCACGAAACAGATCGTCTGACTCGCTTGGTCAATGATGTTTTAGATCTATCTCGTTTAGAATCATCTCGCACCTATGAGTTGAGCGAAGTATATCTGAGTCAACCGATCGAACAGACCCTCCGAACCTGTCAGCTAAACGCAAAAGATAAGGGCATCGAACTATTTCAGGAAATAGAAGAGAATTTACCCTCAGTAGCGGGTAATTACGATTTGATTCTGCAGGTATTAACCAACTTGGTTGGTAACAGCCTCAAATTTACTAACGCGGGGGGCAAAGTTACCGTCTTAGCGTATAAAACCCCAGCCAAATCAAATACGATCGGTCAGGCTGCCGTCAGAATCGAAGTGGCAGACACGGGCATTGGCATTTCTGTCGAAGATAAAGAAGCTATTTTTGAACGTTTCTTTCGAGTCGAAAATCGAGTTCATACCCTCGAAGGTACTGGGTTGGGACTTTCAATCGTTCGCAACATTATCGAAAAACACAACAGCCGAGTCTATATCGATAGTGAGGTAGGTGTGGGTACGAGCTTCTGGTTTGAACTGCCAATCTATCAGGCGAAGACAGAAGAAACTATTGATGTTGCCAGTAAAGAACAGAGATAAGCAATTGTTTTATTTTTGCAAGATTAGTTCAGTCACATTATAAAATTTCCAGATATATGAAGATCGTTTTCTTTGGTACGCCTCAGTTTGCTGTTCCGACTTTAAACAAGCTGCGATCGCATTCAGAGATTGAAGTGCTGGGTGTAGTCACCCAACCCGATAAGAGAAGGGGACGGGGTAGCAAAACTCAACCATCGGCAGTAAAACAGGTGGCGCTAGAACATAACTTACCTGTATGGCAACCGAAGAGAATCAAAAAAGATCGTCAAGCCATAGATGAACTTGCTGCTTTAGAAGCCGATGTTTTTGTAGTGGTGGCATATGGACAGATCTTGTCTCAAGAGATTTTAGATCTACCAAAACTGGGCTGTATCAACGTTCATGGTTCACTGCTGCCAAAGTATCGCGGTGCTGCGCCAATTCAGTGGAGTATCGTCAATGGCGATCGCACTACGGGCATTACAACGATGCTGATGGATATTGGCATGGACACGGGGGATATGCTGCTCAAAGCCGAGACAGAAATTGGCTTACTCGATAACGCTCGCGATCTTGCTGTAAAACTTTCTAGTCAAGGTGCAGATTTATTAATAGATACTCTACTTAAATTAGAACAGCAGAAAATTACTCCAACTCCTCAAAAAGACAATCAAGCCACTCACGCGAGGATGATTGAGAAAGAGGATTTTGCGATCGACTGGTCGAAAAGTGCGATCGCAATTCATAACCAAATTAGGGGCTTTTTTCCTAGCTGTTTTGCAATGCTAGAGGATAAGAAGCTCAAGATTAGCGCCACAGTTCCCATTACCGCAGATACTATCGCTAACCTGCCAGATGAATATAGCAGCATTAAGCAGCAGTATGAAGAATTAACCTCTCTTAAGGGTAAACCAGGGGAGATAGTCAAAAATATTAAAAACCATGGCGCAATCGTGCAAACAGGTTCGGGATTATTACTGCTCGAACAGGTGCAGCTTGCAGGCAAGCGTTCTCAGTCTGGCTGGGATTTTGTTAATGGGATGCGAATCGAAGTGGGTACAAAGTTAGATAACGGTTGAAAAGCTTTTTAGATCGGTGATGAATATAAACAGGTTGAGTAAAAAGGCTGAGATCTGACTACTGCACCAGAAAAGTGTTAAATACGGACAGCGAATAGGCTCAAGTCTTATTTTCTGATAGATATAAAGTCCTGATAGCGATCGCTTTGCTGAAAATCTTTTTTATAGCAATGCCAGGGCAATTATTCTGCCCCAGACAATTTTGCTACTGTCGATATGGTCGAGGAATTAAGAATCCTTATCGTCAACTCGTGCGGGAGGATTAGTCGCTTCGATCGCCGTAAACGCCTCTGTAATTTTATAAGTGTGAGACGTTCCCTTTGGTACTACCCAAGAATCTCCAGGCGCTAGTTCGATTACTCGATCTTCTAAATGTAGTTCTGCCTTACCAATAATGACATAACCAACGGTTTCATAATCTCTAGCTGCTTTTGGTTTTGGTTCGGCTGGCTGTTCGTTTTGCCATAGACGCATTGCCACGTTTGCCCCCGCAGCGAGATACTTTTGACCCATCTCACCTTTAGGTGCGGTGCTGGAATTTACGGTTGTGATCTTTGTATTGCTCATGAAAGTTGTTCTAACGGCTATTTTTTACGCGATAATCTGTTTTAGATTAAAGCTTTACCGTAGATTTACGCTTCCACTGATAGATAGAAAAACCCGCTTTAGACCAAAGCTGCGATCGATACTTTTGCAGCAATTTGTTCGGCGATCGCAATTAAAGCTTTGGCTGATGCCGACTCAGGCGCAGCCACGACGATTGGCACACCATTATCCCCACCTTCACGTAAGGCAATTTCTAAAGGAACACAGCCCAGCAAAGGTATATCAAGCTCTGTAGCCGTTCTTTCTCCACCACCCGAACCAAATAGGTCATAGCTTTTTTCTGGCATGTCTGGGGGAATAAAGTAGCTCATGTTCTCGACAATTCCTAACAGGTTTACTCCTAACTGCTGAAACATTTTTAATCCGCGACGGGCATCAATTAAAGATACGGTTTGAGGCGTAGTCACAATTACTGCTCCCGCCATCGGTACAGCCTGCGCCATCGTTAACTGAGCATCCCCGGTACCAGGTGGCATATCGACGATTAAATAATCTAATTCGCCCCACTCCACCTGATACAAAAACTGACGAATGATGCCATTAAGCATCGGACCTCGCCAAATTACAGGCTGATCGGGGTCGATCAAAAACGCCATCGAAACGAGCTTTACGCCATGATTAAAAGCAGGTTCGAGTATTTCCTGTCCTTTACTATCTTTTTTGACGGCAATTTTCGCATCAGATAGACCAAACATATTTGGCGCGTTAGGTCCATAAATATCTGCATCCAGTAAGCCAACTTTTGAACCTTTAGCAGCTAAAGCCACCGCCACGTTAGCAGCTACAGAACTTTTACCTACTCCGCCTTTTCCACTAGAAATCGCAATAATATTCTTAATTCCAGGAATGGTAGTGCGATCGGGCAAAGACTTCTGCTGGGGAGTTTCTGCCGTTACTTCTACCTCCACCGTTTCTACTCCTGATAGCGTTCTAACTGCCTTTTGACAGTCTTCGACAATAAATTCTCTTAAAGGACAAGCAGGAGTCGTTAAGACCAAAGTAAAGCTAACCTTTCCTCCATCAACCACGACGTTGCGAATCATATTCAGCTCAACAAGACTCTTTTGAAGCTCTGGATCTTGTACGGGACGTAATACTTCTAAAACTGATTTACTATCTAACATTCTTAATTATTATCCTCTTGTAGCGATCGCTTCTTGATAAAATTGTTCATAGGACAAAGGTACGGCGCTTCGCGCCCAGTCGTCGAAGACGACGATCTGCCCTTCGGGACTGTGCCGCATGTGACCCTCAAGACCCGTCGGCTTTTGGATAAGAATCTTCTTACCCAAAATGCGATGTACACTTCATCGCCATGACCGATCTAAACCAAGTATTGTTACCTAATACCTTAATTATCGGCTAAGAGCGATCGTTAGGACAATGAACAATTAATAATTAGTCTTCAACTGCTTTGATGTCCGTAAATCAATATATACAGATTTGATTCAATATCCTTTTGGATAGTATCTAAAAATTGTTTGCTTAGTTTTGCTACAGCTATACCCAGGTACTGCTCCCAAAAATTCCCACTTATGTTGGATAGCCGATGGAGTTGATACGCCTACTATTCCATAACACCTTTCTAAACTAGTTCCACCTGTATCAATAAATGTATATTTAAATTCATCTACCAAAGCGTTAGGTAGGCTGTAGCCATCAAAACATACTGTCGTATATAAAACTCCTTCTGTCTCACCATTTTTCACGGAGTATTTTTGTATAGGTTCCAAAGTGGAGCAGTCATCTCTTAACGGAATTATAGAAACTTCTTCGTCATATTGATGAGGTCCGATGATTCCTGCGCTAACGTTTGTAGGATATAAATTGCAAAAAATAGCCATGAGCAGCAGCTTTTGCAGATTAGTAGAATATAACGGATTTAGTGTCATGCCAGAAAATAATATAGTTTACGCTTTAGACTATCAAAGTAAACAATATTGCTACTCAGTAATAAATACAACAGTATCGAGAAGCTCTTTATCGGCAATTAATAGTTTTGAGAATATTGCTTTAAGATGCTCTTTTTATATATAAAAAGTCATTTAGAGATGTATCTTTAGGATAGGCTGCAATAAAAGCGACACAAACAAGATAGGCAAAATATTTCTATTTTCCATAGAAACAGATAGAGAATTAGCATTAAACACAACGCTTTGTTAAGGAAAATATAGCTTCTTCTGCATTCTAAAGATGATGTTATGTAGAAGTAAGAAAATTGTAAAAAGAAAGACCTTTACCAAATGAAAATTTGGTAAAGGTGCTAAAGAAAGCTGTATTTCATAATTTTTTTGTCATATACTACGAAGACTAATTTAACATTTAGCAATTAGCTTTAAATAAGTAATCTTCTATTTAGAATGCTTGTTCGGTATAGCTTTATTTATCTCATTATTTTCAACATTGTAAATATTTATAATTGGGCATCTCACATAGATGAATGTGTTTGATTTATGCTGCAAAAATCAATCTTCAAGAACAGCACAAATATCAAATCAAATCATTTTTTTATGTGCTGCAAAAATTTTCCAATAATTCTATTTTGTCTTTTGTCTCAAACCAAAACGGCGAAAGCAAGTACGGTTGTCGATTTAGATTCTTCTTCAACTTCAGATTTGCCCGCAGAAGATAAATTGGCTATAAAAAGCAGCGTTGAATTTATTATTTTGCCTTTGGGAATTAATGTAGACGGTAAAAATGTTCTACCTTCAGCTTTAATTCGCGGTTATGAAAACGGGATAGAGGCAGTCGATTTTAATAACTGGCTAATTTCTTTTAACGACGTGGTAAACGCTCTACAGTTAAAGGTCAAAGAATTAGATGGCGAGTTGGTAGAAATTCGTTCTCCAGGGCTAGTAGTTCGGGTCGATCTTCAGGAATTAGAAAACGATCCCGAACTGGGACGCTCTATTTCTATTCGGCAAATCAAAGAACTTTTGGGTGTTGCTACCGAGTTCGATATTGCTGATTATGCGGTTAATTTTGCGCCTTTATGGTCGGGGTCAAATGCTGCGGGCAATCGGGTTTCATCTAGGTTTCAGCCAATTCTTACTGATGGTTTGACCACAATAGAAGCACCAGTCTTTTCTCTTTCGGCGATCGGGCAAAATATCAATTTTAAGCACCGTCGCAATAGTGAAACAGGGGAAAGTAGCATGTCTACCGATGGAGAACTTAGCGCCCTGGGAACGATATTCGGCAATAGCTGGTACTTGGGTATCGACAGGGAGAATGTTCTCAAGCCAAAACAGTGGTCTATTGGAGAATTTCAAATTCTACGACAGCAAAAAAATGCCGATTACGTTTTGGGTTCTCAGCCTACCTTTTGGGACAATCAGCACGATGGCGATTATTGGGGATTTACTAACATCCAGCGTTGGGGATTTTCTCTTTCTTCTGCTTCTATTGGCAATTTTGATGTAGCAAAAAGACTACAAACTAATAGTATCGGTGTGGAAATTGTTGGAGAAGCAGAGCCAGGGACGCTAGTACAGCTACGACAGGAGGTTTCTGACGAGTTGTTAGGAGAAATTTTGGTCGGTTCTTCTGGTGTCTATCGTTTTGAGAATATCGATACGAATAAGGTCAGAAGCAGGGAATTTCAGGTATATCTCTATCCCAACGGTCAACTTACTGCCGAACCCGAAATTAAAGAAGCTGATTTTTCCACCGTTCCAGGACAGTTAATTAAAGGTGCTTCTACTTTAGTAACTTCAATTGGCACGAACCGTGAAGAAGAAGAAAATAGTTTGTTGGGAAATTTTGGCGACTATCAAGGCGGCATTTCCTATCGGCGAGGCGTGACTAAAGATTTAACTTTGGGAACGGGTATAGTTGCCGACAAAACAATATTGGGTCTAGGCGAAATTTTTTATCAGCCAAAAAAAGTACCACTGACCGTAGCGGGGACGGCTTTAATTGGTACAGAGGAAGGTATTGAGTTTAACGTCAATGCTAAATATATACCTTCAGATACTTTGAGATTCAACTTCCGAGCCGATGACACTTCCCAAAGAGCAAACGTTAGCTGGCGAACTACTCCCAAACTGACTCTGGATGCGGGAGCTAATTTAGGGGAGGGTTCTTTTGACACTAGAGCCAGCTATTCCTTCGGTAGTCGTCGTTTTTCTAATTCCGTTAGCTTGGGTTATGATACGGGTCAAAATGACTGGCGCTGGAACGTTCGATCGCGCTGGAACTCTTTACAATTTTCTCAACGTGGCAATGGCAAGAATATCAACAGCGATCTCAACTATCAAATTTCTCCCGCACATAGGGTTAGCCTCAATTATGATAAGCCACTAGGAAACGAAGATGCTGGTGATTTTACCGTAGTTAACTGGTCTTACGTTCCTCAATCTAGCGATCGCAATAAAAAATCTAAACTAAAGTTCGACTTGGGCTATGGCGTTGGCTCTGAAGGTCATGGTTTAATCGCTTCGGCAACGACCAATGTTTTGCCAGGAATGGGTATCCGCGCCAGTTATCGTCAAATCACCAGTAGCTCTAGTAACGACTCTTTTCGCCTTCAGATATCTCCTAATTTTTCTGTACAGCCCAAACTGGGTCTGGGTAGCGATCGCATGGAAAATTTACGGGGTAAAGGAGGACTGCTGATTCAGCCCTTTTTGGATAATAACGGTAACGGCAAGCTGGACAATAACGAAGAAATTTATACCGAAGACATCGACCTACTGTTGATGCTCAATAATCGTCCAATCCGCAAATCTCAGGCGCAGATTAAAAAGAACGGCGTATTATTTCAGGTAGATCCCGATATGTATCGCATCGACCTCGATCCTGCTGGCTATCCCATCGACTATAGCCCAGTCAAAGACGCTTTCGCGGTAGAGGTGGCTGCGGGTAGCTATACCGTTGTTCCAGTTCCTTTTGCCGTTTCCTATACCGTTGCGGGAACTCTTACAGATGTCAAAGATAAACCTGTAGGCGGAGCGACGATTGAAGCCATGCCTACTAACGAAGGTAGCAATAGAGTGACATCTGTAACTAACGGAGGGGGAATTTTCTACTTAGAGAATCTTCAGCAAGGAACATATGAAATGTCGATTAACGGTCAACCCGCAGAGCCTCGCATCATGACCGTGGATGAGAATACAGAGCCTTTCTCCGAGATTAATTTTAAAGCGGGGAGTTAGAGATCGGGAATATTTCTCGCAGAGACGCAGAGACGAAAAGCCAGTAGAGTGCGTTCGTTTAAATACATAAAACAGAGTGATAGTGTCTCGCAGATGCGCTATCTGGAAACTAATTTGCGATCGCTATTTACCAATCGCATAGATATATTAGATGCGTTCTTATTTATAGTCTAATTACAAATTTAAAAATTATAGATAAAACAAAATATTTAAGATGACGAAGATGCATTATTTCTGCTGTCATAAGTATTGCCTGAATAATTAGCTGCAATTTTTCGCCCTTTAAATATTAGTCTATTAAGCAAATCGTTGAAAAATTGCGAGTGACAAAATATACATTAAAAAGTCAATAGTTTATTAATATCTAGGCAAATATCAGCCGCAATATTACTTTTTATATTTGTTTAATATTTTAACTGACTTTTTATTACTAGATATGACTTTTTAAGCCTTGTGTTTTAAATGTAATATTGATATATTTAATTCATAGACAAGTCGAGAGATTAATTCAGCTTCTCAAGAGCAGAAAGAACTCAGGCAAACTAATTAATTTCAACTTAACTGTAAAGTACAAAACTTATTTAAATTAGTCATATTTGGACTATAGATATCATGAAAAATAACTTACGTAGACTTATTGCTGTTTTAGGTGTTGCTACTCTTGGTGTTGTTAGTGGTGCAAGTGGAGCTTATTCGCAATCTTCTAGCACTGAAAGTACATCTGCTACTGCGGTTTTACCTGTTGAATGTACCATTGAATTATCGTTAGTAGATGATTTTGATGGCGATACAATTGATATTGGTGGCGCTACAGATGATTTGGAAGCAGATGCGAGATTAGACGTTACTTGCAATACTACTTCCGTTTCTATAGGTGAATCTAATACTTTTGAATATACAGGCTCTGTAGCTGATGCAGGAGACGATATCTTCGATTACATCACCGTAACTACAACAAACTTTAATGGTGATACTGCTGGCACAACCGATGTTGGTGTTTTATTTAATGAAAGTCTAGAAGCTGATGTTGAAATAGAACCAGGCCAACTACTTTCTTATAATCCTCCTGGAGATGAAATCGTCATTGCTCCTAAAGCAGACGGAGGCATCCTGCCCGCAGGAACTTATACCTATACTAAAACCGTTACAGTTGCTCCTAACTAAGCAACTATGAGCCTACTCCAATTGAATTGGTAATCTTTATCTCGTTGAAAAAGTGCTAAATTTATCCGTGCTTCTTTAACGAGATTATTAATAATATAAAAATATATATAATGAAAAATTTTAAAGGAATCAACAGTTTTTTCTCTGCTTTACTTTTGAGTAGTTTTGCTGCTCTTGTTCCTCTGGCAGACAAAGCTGTAGCTCAATTTAAAGTCTCTCCCTTAGTAATAGAAACCACCGTCAAAAAAGGTCAAGCATCGGGAACGATTACAGTAACGAACGTTAGTTCTGAACCCGCCCGCTTTCGGATAAAAGCCTTTCCTTTTACATATGGTAATGATGGTTTTGCCATAGTTGAAGAAAGCGACAACGATTTAACTCCCTTTCTCAACTATTCACCCCGCGAGTTAGCCATTCAGCCAGGAGAAACTAGACGGGTTCGCTTTGTCTCTCGTCTATTGCCCAGTACTCCAGCAGGAGAATATCGAGCCGTTATTACTTCAGAAAGATTGGTCGATCGCGCTAATACTGGCAGTCAAGTAAGTACGGTAGCTCGTATGGCGGTTGTTGTCTTTGTGCGTCATGGAGATGCTGATTCTAATCTTACTATTCAAGCAGGTAGCTACAATCCAACCGAGAAAAAAATTGACCTTTTAGCCGTCAACAGTGGTAATGCTTCTGTCAGACCAAGTGTTATCTGGAAATTAAAACAAAAAGACAAGGTTGTTACTTCTGGTTATCTCGACGCAACCACTATTATTGCCGAAGGAGAACGCACACTGTCTTTTGAATATCCCGAAGCAACTTCAGGAGAGTATCAGCTAACAGGAGAGCTTAAATGGGCAAATAATCAAGGTTCAGAAAAAATGCCTTTTGCCGTTGATGTAGTGATTCCATAGCCTTGAGATCTGAGTAACATGCTCTAAAGACATCGTTCGTTCGATTGAAAATAGCCAATTAGATTGCAGCGTTAAGCTATATGCAGTTTTCAACTTCTAGTCTGTCGTTACCCATTTGCGGGAAAGTAAAAAGACTGGAATGTAAAAGCAAATAGTTGGTGCTGTAATTATTTTGTGGCGTTGCGATCGCCTTTCATTGCTCTTGCTTAGAGTAGAAAACAAAAATATGTTTATAAAGTTATTTTTATAATTGAATTCGATAATTTAACAACTCTACATTTCTAATATCTAAAACAAGATAACTTTATTTTTAATTTACAAGAAATTTATCAATCAGAACTTATAAAGCAAGCTTTATTTTCAGCAAACGCAAGTGTAACTACAGCTTTAGACTGAAAAACATATCCTATTCAATAATAAGCGTAATAATTATACACAGACAAAAACACAAAGTATTTGCTAACATTTACGTATTACAAAAGTAATAATATTATTCTTGGCTCGCTCGATTGATTTTAAGTTGTAAATTTGGAACATAACAAATGCAGTTAATGTATCAAGACTTGATTCCGACTCCTTCTGATAATTTATCCTTGCCTGATGTAATTTTAGATTCTTTTATCTCTTTAATTGATAATAACTACGCCCCAAAATACTTTAATACCGTCCATGAAATGATTATTCGCGGTTCATATTATGGCAAATCATATGCCACAATTGCCAAGGAAAATGGCTACGATTGCGGTTACATCAAGACGACGGGGTATCAACTCTGGAACTTATTGTCAAAACATTTTGGTGTTGAAGTCAGGAAGAAAAATATTGCCCTGGTTATCAGACGGCACTCCCTAAAAATGCAGCAGGAGAATCAGCAGAATATTCTTAATTTGGAAAATAGCTTTTTCCAGAAAGAATTAAGTTCTGAAGTTGCTCCAGATATTGATGCTAATAGCGAGATTCGTATCGAAAATATTTATATTGCAGGAAGTTCTATTCGGGTTCGAGATATTGTAATTTGCCACAAACAGAAAAGAATGTCTCCCGATGCTATTGCCTCACAACATCCCGCTATTAATTTATCAGATGTCTATGCTGCCCTGGCATATTACCATCGCAACTTAGAAAATAGTTGAATATAGCGTAAAAGAACGGAGTTAAGCTTCTTTATATATCCACAAGATAATTTCGAGAACGCTTTTATCTACGATCGCAAATTGTAAAATTGAGTAGATATCGATACGAGATTATGGGCATAAAAACTAAAGGAAGACGGAAAATAGCGATCGCTAACCGTAGCTTTATTTATTATAGTGATATCTGGAATCTGCGTATTGCTTCTGTAGATAAAAAGTTTGTAGTCAGACTGAAAATCTTATTTACACCTTGGGATATTCAACAGCCAAGTGGATTTACTCCGCTTGAGGTTATCGGCTCAGAATTTCCCAAGCCTATAAAATTATTTCAAAATAAATCCGATCGTCAACAGCAGCATAATATATGGGTCAAACATCCCCAAGAAATTGCTCAGGGAAGAGAATTGACCCCAAAAATTGTTAGAAGAATAATTGAGTGGTGTTTTAATGCAGAAACAGAAGCAGAACAACTGAGTTTATCTGACTTTAAGACAAATTGATAACGGTAAAAGCTAAAACATTGCTTTAATATATTCTTTCCGCATGGAAGAAATAGCATCTAGAGGCACACCTTTGGGACAGACGGCGGTACATTCACCATGATTAGAACAGTCGCCAAATCCTTCATTTGCCATTTGTGCGGTCATATCTAAAACTCTTTGTTTGCGTTCGGGATCTCCTTGCGGAAGTAAAGCTAAGTGAGATACTTTAGCAGCGGTAAAGAGGGACGCAGAAGCATTCGGACAGGCAGCAACGCAAGCACCACAACCGATGCAGGCTGCATAATCAAAAGCGCGATCGCTACTTTCTTTAGGAATAGGCAGAGAATTAGCGTCGGGTGCAGCACCAGTATTAACCGAGACATAGCCTCCTGCTGCCACAATGCGATCGAATGCCGAGCGATCGACTACTAGGTCTTTTACGATGGGAAAAGCCTTTGCCCGCCAGGGTTCTATAGTTAAAGTATCGCCATCCTGGAAACTCCTTAAGTGTAGCTGACATACTGCTGTTTGTTTTTGTTCCCCATGCGCTACGCCGTTAATCATCATGCCACAAGAGCCACAAATGCCCTCGCCACAGTCACTATCAAAAGCTACGGGGTCTTCTCCTTTGATAATTAGCTGCTCGTTAAGGACATCTAGCAGTTCGATAAAAGACATACTAGGATGAGCATCCGCGACGGTATAGGATTCGAGTTTGCCTGCGCTGTCGGGGTTTGCTTGACGCCAGATTTTAAGATTAATTTGCATAATGTTGTGGTTTTGGGAATTGCGATCGCGATAAATATTTATAGGAAGTAATGTAGAGATGCTGATGCATTTATATTCTTACATCATTTTAAATTCAAATCGCTGTAGGGGGGAAGGGTTATTCGCCCGACCTAATTTAAAATATCCCCACCCATCAAGCGACGATAGCGAATTTCCAACTCTTGCTTAAGATAAAGATGATTCTCTAACAGCCGATCCGCAGCAATAATCTTTTCCGCAGCCTGTCTGGCTAAATTTAGTACTTCTTGGTCTTCAACTAGGCTAGCTAAGGCAAAGTCAGGTAGTCCCGACTGGCGAGTCCCTAACACCGCACCAGGGCCTCGAAAGCGCATATCTGCCTCGGAGATGAAGAAACCGTCTTGAGACTCTTCTAACACGGCTAAACGCTGTTTGGCTTCAATAGTTTTAGTACTGCTCATTAAAAAGCAAAAAGATTTGCTGTTACCCCGACCAACTCGTCCTCGTAACTGGTGTAGCTGCGATAGACCAAAGCGTTCGGCATGTTCGATAACCATTACTGTGGCATTGGGAACATCCACGCCTACTTCAATTACCGTGGTAGAAACAATAATCTGACATTTATTATCGCGGAAAGAAGTTAACGCAGCATCTTTATCAGCCGAACTCATACGACCATGTAGTAGGGCGATCTGAAATTCGGGGAAGATTACTTCTGATAAACGCTGGTGTTCTTCCGTGGCTGCTTTTAGATCTAGCTTTTCTGATTCTTCGACTAGGGGAAAGATAATATAAGCCTGTCTGCCTTGAGCAATTTCGCGACGGATCAGATCGTAGACTTTCTTGCGATCGCGCCCCTTTTTCATCATCGTATCGATCGCCTGTCTACCAGGAGGTAATTCATCGATCTGGCTAACATCTAAGTCACCATGCAGAGTCAAAGCTAATGTTCTAGGTATAGGTGTCGCCGTCATAGTTAGAACATGAGGAGATTTACCCTTACCTAGTAAACGCGCCCGTTGCTGTACCCCGAAGCGATGCTGTTCATCAATTACCGCCAGACCAAGCTTATGAAATTTAACAGGATCTTGAATTAAAGCATGAGTACCGACTAGTAAAGGCAGTTCGCCATTTTGTAGCTGGGAATGGATTTCGCGCCGTTTGGCTGTTTTAGTCGAACCCGTGAGCAATTCTACAGGCAGGTGTAAAAGATTAAACCACTCTACTAGCTTGCGATAGTGCTGTTCGGCTAAGACTTCCGTAGGAGCCATCAAAGCAGCCTGATAGCCCGACTGAATCGCTGCCAAGATTGCATATACTGCCACAATAGTTTTACCTGAACCTACATCCCCCTGCACCAAACGATTCATCGGCGTATCGGCTTCGCCTAGATCCTGAAATATTTCGCCCACAACTCTTTGTTGAGCGTTGGTTAAAACAAAAGGCAGTATTTTATCGAACTGCTCGATTAATTCTCCTTGAGGGGCAAAGGTGGCGCTAGACTGATTCTGTTTTAACAGTTGACGACGCTGCAAAAAGCCAAGCTGGAGGTAGAAAAACTCATCAAACACTAGTCTGCGTCGGGCATGGGCAAGTTCTTCTTTACTTTCTGGATAGTGGATACAGGCGATCGCATTTTTTAACTTCACCAAGCCGTATACTTCTCTTAATTCTCTGGGTAGAGGATCGGGCAATTGTTTGGCAGCAGGTAAAGCAGCAATGACTGACTTTCTTACGGTATCGGCAGGAACGCCTTCGGTCAAAGGATATACGGGCAGCAGGCGACCAATTTTGATCGATTCTATACTTGCCCCCGCACCGTCTAACACCTCGATTTCTGGTTTATCTAAAGTAATGCCGTACTTGTTTTGTTTGACTAGTCCCGATGCAGCTACAACTGAACCAACGGGATATTGACGCTTATATCTTTCCTGCGAACCTCGATTGGCAAATCTTGCCCCCATTAAAAAACGATTGAGTTTCAATCTTCCCGAAGCATCGCTCAAAACTAGTTCAAAGATTGTCAGCTTTTTATTACGTGGACTGCTAAAACATTTACAGCTTCTCACCGTACCAATTATCGTTACCGTTTCTCCTACTTCAAGATTAGTAACCTGTACCTGTCGGGCATAGTCAAGATGATCGCGGGGATAGTAAAACAGTAAGTCCCTGACGGTATATAAGCCCAAACGTTCGAGATAATTACTTCTGCGTCCAATATCGATTACTTCGCTTAAGGCTTGGTCGAGTTTTATTTCCTGTTTAAAATAAGTTTTTGCTTTGGGGGTGCTTAAAGTTTTTGTACGAGGAGTTTTGGCTTTAGGTGAAGTACTTGGAGTTTCGACAATTTCTTTTTGCTGATGTAGAAAATTACGGGTACTAATTACAAGCTGCTTGCGTTGACTTGAGCTTAAACTTTTATAGCTGGCGAACTTCTGAGCAATATCATGCCACTGGATCTTATCTCCTGCCGAAATCTGTCTCGGTGGCTTACCCAAACTAAGGCAAAGAAATTCACTAAAGCGAAAATGATTGCCTACCAAATCTGTATACCCTGTTCCCGCCTCTACAGATAATGCTTTCTGCAACCTAATCCAATCTAGCGTTTGTTCGCTCATGCCCAATTTCTTCGCTGTCAATACCTTGATATTTTAAAGACTATTTGCCAGCTTGCACATACAGAGTTGTTGAATCTTGCCATACGCCATCTTTATGAAGCCGTGGTGCGATCGCCTAAAGCTTTTTGCTCTTTATCTAAAAGGAGATCGCTTCAACATATTTTAGTTTGGCTATTAGACATAACCATCCCATGGTCGTCCTGGGCTACCGCCTAATTTATGAGCTTTAACAAATAGCGCACTGCGATCGCACCATAACCCTTGTTTTGTTACCCGCTCATCGATCGCCTTCTGATAAGCCTCCTGTAGCTGCTGTTTTTGACTGTCTGTTAGATCGGTCAAAGGATTCCCCTGCGGAGATAGATGATTTTCCGCCCATTGAACATCTACAGAATAATTATCTCGGACAACATATTCGCCTCGGCGATCGCTTTTTACTTCAACATCTTTAAACTTCGCCTGTTTTAAAAGCGCTTCACATGCTTCGGGAGTCCATAGTGGACGAAGAATATGAGGGAAATCGATTTCAAATAAATCCTGACATAACTGCACCTGCAAACCCGCATTGTACGCACTTTTTGCACTAGTACTAAACGCTAAATACCCTCCAGGTTTAAGCCAGCCATGACACTTATTTAATAGTGTGGGAATATCACTAACGTAGACTATCGCCGAACAGCAGAAGATGACATTAAACTGTTCGGGTTTGAAGTTCACCGATTCAATATCGGCTTCGATTAGCTCCAAATTAGTAATATTGCGATCGCTTATCTTACTTTTAGCCTGTGACAGCATTCCAGAAGACATATCTACACCCACAGCCGAACCCATGGGCGCTACTTTTTCTGCTGCTGCGATCGCTACTAAACCCGTCCCAGTAGCCAAATCTAAAACAGTCTGTCCAGGTTTTACAGACGCAAACTCTAGCAATTTCTTTGCCTCATTTGGATGACTGTCTCCTTCGTCATCGTAATTTGTTCGACTATTAAAAAAATCAACTACCTGCTGTTTATATTCAGACATAATTTATATTGAATTTTGTATGGGTAAGGCAATGCTTTGCCCCTAATCTTCATACCAGCTCGATCGCCAGGCTGCCTGCGCCTCAATTACCGCCAGCTCTTGCTGAATCATTTTGTATTGCCCGTCAAACTGCTTTATTTTGCTCATTAAATTGCGGATCTGACCCCGTTTGGCATTCAACAGAGGATCGGAGAATTCTACTTCGGCTAAACGTAAACGCAAGAGGCTAATTTGCGTTGAGCTTTTATTAGACTTTGATTTTTTCTTGGACTCGCTTTCGATCGCTAAATGCATTACATGAGGAACTTTAGCCTGTTTGGAATTGCCCCTCATGCCTTTCGATCCATCTGCCTGCATAGCTACATCTATCACCTTGTTAGGCAGACGATTCGGAATAACTGTCGATTTTTGCAGCAGCTTATTAGCTTGCCTTGAAGTATTGTCTAAAGTCTTCTTGATTCCTCGCTCTATTTGCTTATGCCACAAAATTAAATGTTCTGGATTTTCTGGGTCTATCCGTTCTTTAGAGGGTTCTTCAGGCTCTTCTTTTGCTTCTTCGGATTCGACCTCTTGCTCAGAACTAGTATCGATCGCAATTAGCTCGATATCTTCAAGGTTTTCAATATTTTCAATGCTGGCGATTTCAGCTTTGACCAACTCCAAATCGGCTTCGGTTAAGTCTCCTTCTTTCTCTTCAGACTGGCTTTTTGATTTGGGCAGCTTTTTGATCAGCTCTGCCATCAAGTTGAGTTCTATCGGCGGTGGCTCTAATTCTTTTTGTTCTAGGAGTCCTATCAACTGAGGTTCTAGTTCGCTGCTGAGCTGTCTGAGACTTTGCTGTAGATCTTGCTTGGCACTCAGAGACAAATCGATAAAAGCTTGGGGATAAAGCTGAGTACAAATTTGATAGCAGGCTAAAATTAACTGCTGCTTTAAGGACTGGCTTAACGTCTCTAAATAGTTATGGTGTAGCCCTTCAAGTTCTGCGGCGGTTTGGGCTACCTGGGATTTCAAATTTTCTAGGTTTTGCTTGACGGCATGAATCGATTTTGTCATTCTATATTTTGAGGATTCCTCTTGAAGCGATGCAGACGAGAGCCTTTTGCTCTCCAGTCTCCGCAGGAGACGATGGCGCATTAGCGCCGTTTGGGCGGGTTTTCCTCCTTCGAGGACGTAGCCCGACTTAAAGCGACACAAAGCCTGTTGGCTTAGAGCCTTTTGTGAAGGCGATGGCGCGTAAGCGCTGTTCGAGAAGCGATCGGGATTTGATAGCAACCTGCTGATGCGCAGCTAATTTATGTTAATTCTATCCTCCAAAAAAAGCAAAAGCCGTAGACTCAATCGTGCAACTAAAACGATATTTTAGAAGTTTCACACAGTCTACGACCAAATATAATCAATTTTGGACTTCGATCTATTTTTGTCCTGTTTGAGCAGCTACTTCGTCAGCAAAGTTAGTCTCTTCTTTTTCAATGCCTTCTCCAAGGACAAAGCGGACAAAACGACGCACCTGGATGTTTTCTCCCAACTGAGATATGCTTTGCTTGACCAGTTCTTCAACAGTAATGCTTTGATCGCGAATATAGGGCTGTGGTAATAAGGAGATCTCGTTCAGGCGCTTGTCTATTCTGCCCGTAACAATTTTCTCCTTAATATTATCTGGCTTACCGTCTAGGTCGTCTCGACCCATTTCAATTTCCTTTTCTTTGGCAACGGCATCTTCAGGAATATTTTCGACGCGAACGAATTCAACATTAGGACAGGCAGCAATCTGCATGGCAATATTTTTGACTAACTCCTGAAACTCTTCACGACGAGCCACAAAGTCAGTTTCGCAGTTAACCTCTACCAATACGCCAATACGTCCGCCAGTGTGGATATAGCTCTCAACCAATCCTTCTGCTGCTACACGACCCTGTTTCTTGTCGGCAGAAATAGTTCCTTTCTGACGCAACCATTCGATCGATTTTTCCATGTCGCCTTCGTTTTCGGTTAAGGCTTTCTTGCAATCCATCATTCCCGCACCAGTTTTTTCGCGGAGTTCCTTGACTACCTTTGCCGATATAGTTGCCATATTTTTCTGTTTTAATTTATTTTTAGTGACGACAAAATTATTTTAAATTATGTTGGCAGAGGCTCAACTTATCGATCGCCATCTCTGCCACAGTCCCTAAGAATTGTACTTAGTTAACTCACATAACTTTATACTCTATATGATTCAAGGCTTACACACTAAAAAAATAGATTAATGCGTAAGCCCTGTAAATGCTAGGATTTCCTGCTGATAATTTAGTTGGCGAAGCCAGATCTATAATCTATTCTTCACTATCTGCGCCAGCAGGCTCAGCTTCAGCGACAGCTTCAGCCGCAGCTTTAGGCTCAACTTCAGGCACTTCTGCTTCTTCTTCGGCACTAGGATATTCTGAGGCTGCATCTAGCCCTTCCTGTAGCTCATCATAGTCATCCTGATTATCTGGCTGACCGTGACGACCCTCGTAAATTGCATCGGCTAGTTTGCCGACGATTAACTTAATGGAGCGAATTGCATCATCGTTAGCAGGGATCGCAACATCAGCTACTAAAGGATCGCAGTTGGTATCTAGAAGAGAAACCACAGGAATTCCTAATTTTTGGCACTCCGAAATGGCGTTATGTTCGCGTTTTTGATCGATAATTACGACAATATCAGGCACTTTACGCATCATTTTGATACCGCCTAAATACTTCTGCAATTTAGTCATCTCGCGACGCAATACGGAAGCTTCTTTTTTTGGTCTTCTTTCTAAAGCACCAGTTTCTTCGAGACTTTCAATTTCTTTAAGTCTTTCTACTCTGGTTTTGATCGTTTCCCAGTTAGTCAACATGCCACCCAACCATCTTTGGTTGACGTAGAAAGCACCGCAGCGAGACGCTTCTTGGGCGATAATTCCTGCTGCCTGACGTTTTGTACCGACAAACAAGACGCGCTTACCTTTCTCAGAAGAAGTACGCATATAGTCGTAAGCTGATTCCATCAACTGTGCAGTCTGCACTAAATCGATGATATGTACACCGTTACGGGCAGTGTAGATGTACTGGGACATCCGAGGATTCCAACGACGGGTTTGATGACCGAAGTGAACCCCAGATTCTAAAAGTTCTGCGAGAGAAACTACTGGCATTTGATTTTTAACTCCTGTTTCGGGTTAATCCTCCATCCAGGGACATTCTCAATTTGCGTGGGCTTAAACCCAGCAAAGAACACCCGAAATCCTGAATGTGTGAATTGTTAATTTGCGTATACTAGTGTAGCACTATCAGCTCTTTCTAGGCTTAGATAATTGAGATTTATTTGGATCGATCGCTCCAGACTAAATTAATGATAAAAACCATCATTGCGGTAAAAGTGTAGTCTCCCCGAACCCAAATACATTCCGCGAGCTTTTTCTCCTTTCGGAAAAGCCGTTACCCCAAACAAATATACCCCTGCATACCGAGGATTTCGTTTTGGTTTGATGCTAATGGTAATTCTGCTTCCAGGAGGAATTGGTTGCTCGAACTGGATTTCAATTGCTGGGGCTGTTTTATCTTCAGTAACTTTGTTCTCATTTACCGAGGCGATCGCTGCCAAACTTTCTCCTTTATGACGGCGATCGCCTAAATATACCTCGGTTCTTTCTGGTTTAAACTTTATTTCATCTCCCCCAGAACGCTGTTGGATAAGCACTTTCTGTAAAGGTTCGCCAATATCTGCGGGTAATTCTAAATCGAAATAATATTTTGCCTGTCTGACGCGGACATCGTTAAAAGTAGTGGAAGTATTGACTAACAGTAAGCCTGCTTCAAACGCTACCGTCCCATCACCAGTCTGCACTCCTGTAGCGGGAATAGCGCCAAAAGAGATTGCCAAACCAGTCATCGGCAGACCAATCGACCAAAGTATCCATTTGGAAAAGCTCATCATTCTGTTTAATAAATTTTAAAATAAAGTCTTACTGATTATCCTAACGATCCAAACCTTAAAAATAATTGAGAATAAGTTAAAAATTAGGACGCTCGTAGATTTTGCTAGTGACTTACAATTTGGAGAGATAAATTTTATTGCTCTAACTATTCTTACTCTCTACGTTGATGTTCTTATTTATTTCTAAATTACTGCCCTTATTTGTCTATCCTTTAGGACTATCTTGTTTACTATTAATTTGGGCTTTGTGGCTGAGTCGCAAACGTTCTCGTAAGACTTATGTGCCGATTTTGCTGGCACTGATTATTTTAGTAGTTGCTAGCAATCCGATAGTCGGAAAATATGCGATCGCCTCCTTAGAACATCAGTATCTTCCCCTCGTACCTACTCCTAAAGCGGACGCAATTGTGATTCTCGGTGGCGCGACTAGAAACAATGAACCGCCCCGAATCATGCCCGACTTAAGCGACCGCGGCGATCGGCTGGTATATGGAGCAAGGCTATATCAAGAGGGAGCAGCATCCAAAATTTTGCTCACTGGAGGCAGAGTGAGTTGGTATGGGGGAGAATCCTCCGAAGCAGAGAGTATGGCAACTATCCTCGAACTATTTGATATTCCTCGTAAAGATATGATCCTCGAATCGCGATCGCTAAATACCCACGACAATGCCGTATATACCAAAGAAATTTTACAGAGAGAGAAGCTTAACAAGGTTTTACTAGTTACTTCTGCTGCTCATATGCCCCGATCGATCGCCATTTTTCGCCGAGAAGATATTGACGCTATTCCCGCACCAGCAGACTTTATGATTAGCGATCGCAACTTGACCGAATACCGTCATAGCAGCCAGTCTAGAATCCTGAATTTAATCCCCAATTCTCAAAGTCTCGACTATACTACCCAAGCTGTTAAAGAGTATATCGGCATTTTTATCTATCGTCTCAAAGGGTGGCTTTGAACGGTCAGTCAACAGTCAACAGTGAGTCATTATTTAGACCTTCCGTCTGGATCGATAGTAAATCAATCTTACCTTTTACCTTTTACCTCTTACCTACTACTCACTACCCACTACCCACTACCTAAGCAAAGCGTTAAGGTGCTTCAAAAACATCTTCGAGAGAATTATTGGGTTCGGGAACTGGTTGAGAATATTCACGACATTTGCGCTGGGTTTCTTCAGCTTCTGCCTGCATTTGAGTGATTACAACAGAGTCTTCTACGGACAAGTTGGATTTGACTGGATATTCTATTGTCACTGGGGACTCTAAAGATTTTAATTCTGCTGCCAGTTCTATAATCTTTTCGATTGGAATTGCCAAACTAGAGCGAGTAATTAGTTCTTGTAGTGCGGGGCAAGGTTCTGAGCCATCTTGATAAATTTCTGGCGACTCCCAGAGAGGATAAGCGTGTTTGCCGTTAATGCCAATGACTTCCCCTTTAGAATTGAGCAGCGGACCTCCGCTCATGCCCTTTTTTACGTCATTGGTGTAGCCAATCTGATAGCCTTCTTCTAAAGCCTGGTTGAGAATAATAGCAACTTTACCCTGTTTCAGAGCTAGCTTTCTCGGACTGCTAATCTGGGATTCATCAAAAATAGCAGAAGCTGACTCAGAAGCTCTTTCCGAAGCCTGCTGTGGGCTGAATTCTTGGTAAGGGAAACCCGCAGCAAAAACAGATTCTCCTACCTCCAAACTAAACGAACTGCCAATTTTTGCCGTTTCGTAGACCGCATCGGCTTTAAATTTGAGAACGGCTAAATCGTATTGATAATTAGAGGTAGCCATATCGGTAATCACCTCTGCAGTATAAGTTTTGCCATCAACAGTTTCGACTGTATAGGGTGGTTCTCCTGCTCGGAGAACATGTTGATTGGTAATAGCAATATATTCGCGATCGCTTCGGCGCACAATAAATCCAGAACCCAGAAATTCACGATCCAAGATTCTAATACTGATATCAGAGGCAACCCGATTGACTTGAGTGGCTAATTTTTGGGGAGAGATTGAGGCAACTGTTGACTTTAGGCGCTCGCCATCTCCAGACAAAAACATCCCAGTACAGATGGCGCAAAAAAGTATCTTGCTCACTTGGGATGTTACGTTGAAAACCGAACGCTCGGTATTCTTGTCGCGGATGCCCTGGTTGTTAAACCCTTTATTAGGGGGCCATTTCATTCATCAATAAATTTTGAATAAGTATTTTGCTAGCAAAACCTGATTAGTTTTCTACAGGTACGTTTTCCAGAAATTTATCCATATCTACATAAAATTCCCCACCAGAATAGAAAGCAGCATCTTCAGCGCTTAGGGTTAGGGTTTGTCCACTAACGCTACGGCGAAAATCGACCAGCTTAATCAACACTCCTTCGGGATCTATACCTGGCTTGAGGGTGATCAGCACATTATCATCGGGACAATTGCCACCACGAGCATTCGCTACACAGAGTACAGGAAGCTCATTAACATTACCAGTGCGAATAAATTTGAGATTACCTCTATCGAGAAAGTCTTGAAATCGATTAGATACTGTCGAACATCTTTTTTTCGGAGTCCAGTCGGGAGAAAATTGGTTTGCCCACTCGATCAGTTTGACTCTACCTCTGGGGGTATTAACAAAGGTGTTCCAACTATTGTTTAGTTGAGCGCAGTAATAAGTATTTGTATTTTTTGTTTGTGCTGTGGCAGGGTTGGCAATCGCGCTACCGATGATTACACCAATCCCAGCCAGCATACCAGCTAGGGTTTTAATCTTCATGATAATTTATGAAATTTAAGGAAGCTATTAACAGAATAAACTACAAGTTTACTCCACCGTCGTAATCTTAACGGATCTTGTCGGTTCGCAACCATTTTATCTGTTTTAGCTAGAAAAATCTTGCTCTAGATTTATACATGCTAAGAAAGACAATATTTTCAGAAAGTGGTTTCGCTAAGGATAGTCTTCGTCAAACAAACAGCAAACTAATAAGTAGCAACCATCACACGTATATTTAGCACTACGGGGGATTAGACAAAACCTCAATCGCTCTTGCTGGATATGGAATATAAAGTTGAGCTAAGCAAAAGTTTTTGGTTTGGCTAGCTTCGCTTCTATAGCTTGGCGTTTGAGATTGTGTCCGATCAGCACTAGTTTAGTTTGGCGAGATTCCTCTGCTGTCCAGAGGCGATCGTAAAAAGTATCAAAACGATTACCTACACCCTGCAAAACTAAGCGCATTGGCTTGTTCTCTACATTTACAAAACCTTTGATGCGATATATTTCTTGTTCGCTGAGTAGTTCTTTGAGCTGCTCGATTAATGCTTGAGGTTCAAAGGAGCGATCGAGGACTAATTCAATCGAATTAATATCTTCGTCGTGTTCGTGTTCTTCTTCGTGGTCGTGGTGAGAATGACGACTATCTAAATTATCTTCCACTGCAGCATTAAAGCCGAGAAGCAAGTCGGGACTTATTTCTCCATCTTTGACCGTAACTATCTTTACCCCAGGCTGTAATTCTCGATCGAGCCAGTTTTTGACTTTGGTTAAAGTGTCTGGATCGACCAAATCTGTTTTGGTTAATAAGACCAAATCGGCACAGGCTAACTGATCTTCAAACAGTTCCTCGATCGGCGTTTCGTGATCGAGATTAGGATCTGCTTCTCGCTGTGACTCTAAAGCAGCCAGATCGCCAACTAGATTGCCAAGTCCCAAAGCATGACAGTCTACAACCGTTACAACTCCATCTACCGTAGCGCTATTACGGATTGCGGGCCATTGGAAAGCCTGAATCAATGGTTTTGGTAAGGCTAGACCTGAAGTTTCGATCAGCAGACAGTCTATATCTTCACGTCGCTTGAGTAGTTCCTGCATGACAGGATAAAACTCTTCCTGAACGGTGCAGCAAAGACAGCCGTTAGTTAATTCGACAATATTGCTTGTCGGGCTTGTGTCATCGTCGCAAACCTGGCACGATCGCAATAATTCACCATCAATACCGACTTCTCCAAACTCATTAACCAAGACAGCAATACGCCTACCCTGATTGTTTTGTAGTAAATGACGTACTAAAGTGGTTTTGCCTGCGCCCAGAAATCCTGAAATTACGGTAACGGGTATTTTATGCATGATTATCTATATTGAATAGCTAAAAAAATTAACCTAAGACTAGATTAGAGAGAAAGGCAAAACCGATACCACAGATGGTAAAACCTGCGAAGCGCAATAGGATAGCCGATTTATTTGGCTGGTTGATAACTCTTTTACCAAGGTAAAAAGCGATCGCGCTTATACCCAACTGGATCGAGCAAAATCCCAGCAGATATGCTCCTAATGGCATTGTTTCCGCCCCGACAATCGCCTCGCCGTAGGCATAACCGTGAAAGATACCAGCGATCGCGCCTAAAATAGCTATTATGCTGGGGTTAACCTGTTTTGCTTGAGCTAAAAAGATGCCCATCAGCAAAAGAGAAGCTGTGATAATCAGTTCGGCAGCCGGCAGATCGACACCCTGTAAGTGAATCCCCGTACCGATAGCGGTAGCAACGACAAAAGCAGTGGGTATAATCATGCCAATACTGCTCAAGGCTGCTAATAAGCCAATAGCTATTACGAATACCAAATGATCGATGCCAATGACGGGATGACCTAATCCAGATAGAAAACCTTGGGCAAAGGTGCTGGGAATCTCACCTCCGTTGGGGTGGTGTGCCAAGACAGGAGCGACATTAAATAAGAGATTAATCCCGAAGAGAACACTAAAAACGGAAACAAAAGCGATCGCTTTATTCTTGTTCATAAATTACCAAAGTTTTATGTTGAACCAGACAAATACTAACCGAGACTTCTAGAACGATTTGAGTCCCTAACTAGATTGAAAAATTAGATCTGATGCTAACCAGTCATAACAGGCGCAAAGCATTATATGCCTAAATAGGGGCATAATCGCAAATTTAATCGCTTTTAGCGGGGGTAGATGGGCTGCAAATAAGCAGAGATTTCGTAGAGGAATTAAGCTGCCCCAGAGAGAAATATAAACTAGCATCATCTGAACCTCGCAGATCTAAAAACAGGCTATTGTTAGGACTGTCGGCGGGCATTCTGACTCTTGAGATTGCTGATAGTTTTAAGAGCAAACTCTTTACAGTTGCGGGACAGTGCCAGAATTTCACTAGGCTTCCCCCCTTACCTTCGAATAAATTTAAACGCAAACTAAGCGTAAATTTTACTCAAAACCGACTGATAGTTATAGTTGGGCTATTTTGCCACTAAAGGTCAATCTACCACAGGGATGCATCTTTAAAGCTGCAAACTGTTTGAGCTAGGAGTTATAGGTCTTGCTATAATCAGCTTTGAACCAAATCTTAAATAATTGCAGAGCAATGGCAGACTGGCAGGGAATTGAGGGTGGCATTACTGCTCCAAAAGGATTTATCGCAGCAGGAATCGCAGCAGGACTAAAATCGACGGGAGCAAAAGATCTTGCTTTAATTTTGTCTCAGACAGACGCGATCGCAGCAGGAGTTTTTACAACTTCTCAGGTACGGGCTGCCTGCGTCGATTATTGTCGTCAGTGTCTGCAAAAGAAAGCTAGTGCTAGAGCTATTTTGTGTAATGCAGGACAGGCTAATGCTGCCACGGGAGAGGCTGGTTGGTCAGACGCGAAGGAAAGTGCCAAACTTCTAGCTCAAGAGCTTAATATCGCCCCTAATGCCGTGCTGCTCGCCTCAACAGGGGTAATTGGCAAAAGAATTAAAATGGAGCAGTTACGCGAGGGAATTTTGCCTTTAGTTCGGGCTGCTAACGAAAATGGCGGGTCAGATGCAGCCAAAGCGATTGTAACTACCGATCTGGTGACAAAAGAGATTGCGTTGGAAACAACGATCGAAGGTCGTCCCGTCAGAATTGGTGGTATCGCCAAGGGTTCGGGGATGATCGCTCCTAACATGGCAACAATGCTGGGTTTTATTACCTGTGACGCTGCGGTGTCTACTGGTTTGTGGCATCAAATGTTAAAACGGGCAGTCGATCGCAGCTTCAATCAAATTACCGTTGATGGTGACACCAGCACTAATGACTGCGTACTGGCTCTAGCGAATGGACAGTCCCGCACCACGGCGATTACGGAGAGAAGCCCCAATGCCCAAAAGTTAGAAGGGATGCTAACGGAAGTTTGCCAATATTTAGCCAAAGCGATCGCTCGCGACGGCGAAGGTGCAACCTGTCTGATTGAGGTTCGAGTATCGGGCGCACCCGACGATAAAGCTGCTTCTCAGGTAGCCAAAACAATCGTGGGTTCATCTTTGGTTAAGTCGGCTATATTTGGTCGCGATCCCAACTGGGGCAGAATTGCAGCAGCAGCAGGGAGGGCAGGAGTTAAATTCCACCAGGATGAATTAAATATCAGTCTGGGAGATCTAGTTTTGATGCAGAACGGGCAGCCAAAAGAATTCGATCGCAACGCTGCGAGCGACTATCTAAAACAGGCAGCAGCAGGGGAATATCTCAAGGAAGATACAGTTTTAATTACGGTTAATATTGGCGTGGGTTCGGGTAAAAGTACCGCTTGGGGTTGCGACCTAACCTACAAATATGTCGAGATCAACGCCGAATATACTACCTAATATGGTAACTGACAATAGATTTAATCTCGATTTCCTCGTTCTCAAATGCAAATTAGAACCTATTTAAAAAAAGACTTTCAAGCGATCGCGGATATTTATAACGAATCGATCTCTCTAGGAGGAGTTACTCTTGATTTCGATCTTTATTCTCCAGCTAATATAGAAAAAGCTTTTATTAAAAACTTTAATCATCGAGAAACTATTCTAGTTTCCGAACAAGATAGTCAGGTTATTGGCTGGGGTATTATCAAGCATTATAACAAGCGTCCTGGATATAATCTTTCTTGTGAAACGTCTATTTATCTAAGCTTTTCTAACATTGGTCGAGGTTATGGTTATGCTTTACAAACAGCTTTATTAGAAAAAGTTCAAGCCTTTGGTTATCATCACGTAGTCGCAAAAATTCTCGTAGCTAACTCTCGAAGTATTAAGTTTCATCAAAAATTTGGCTATGAAATAGTCGGTATACAAAAAGAAATTGGCTACTATCAAGGAAAATGGTTGGATGTTGCCATTTTGCAATTGATTTTTGCCGATATCCCCTCCGATATTCGATGATTCATCCGCTCTATTTGGTGCTATAAGACTAGTATTAGTATTAGGGATTAATTTTAGATTGTTTTGCATGACTTATTTTGCCGATTGAATGTCTGCGATTTAATCTATTTATCTCGAAATTTTTGTCACAGAAGAGAACTAATTATGACTCAAACAGTTAGATTGGAAAGTCTTAATGTCTCAGAGCGGAATTTACCAGATCGTCTACGGTTTTTAATCGAGCTGCTATCTAAAACGAACAATTCAACTCCTCTGCAAGCTCATCAAATTTTACAAAAAGCTCAGATTAAGCAAGAGGATCTGATGTCCTGGTCAACTTTCAATCATCCAGTTACCCACAGCTATGGTCGTCAACTAGTCTATAACGGCGGATACTTTGAGATAATGGTCATGTCGTGGCTTCCAGGGGATATAAGTGCAATTCACGACCACGGAGCAACTGAATGGGGAGCCGTCCAATGTTTTGGGACTGGAAGTCATTGGGTATATCAACTAAGGGATAACTTTTTACAAACTCAAGAATCAAAAGAACTAACTTCTGGTCAAATAATCAGAGTGAATCATAATTTAGTTCATCAGATGGGTAATCTAACCGAAGATTATTTTCTTTCCTTGCATGTTTATGGTGTTAACCGCAAGATTCAATCGATTACGGGAAATGCTCGTGTTTTCGATTTGCTTGAAGAATCTACTCAATATACTGACGGGGGAGTCTTTTTCTGTTTACCAGAAGAAGATATATCTCGAAGGCAGTTCGGCTTAAATGCAGATTTCACGAGTACTTTGCGACATCATCAACAAATGCAAAAACGAGTCAGATCCATTCTACAAACATCCCGTTTTAACTTAGAGGATTGGCAAGTTAAAGCAATCAAACTAGAACGAGAAATTGCCAAGTTAAGCAACTAAGTCAAAGCAATTAAGCAATAATTATTCTCTTTATATTCTGGGTTTAAAAGTTTTTGGGTTTAAAAACTGCATGGGTAAATTGTCTCTCGATCGCATTAATCCAAAGTTACTACTCTTGAGTTCTAGAGCGATCGCTGCTTTGCGTCCAGCAGTTATTGCCTTTCTGGTCAGTCAAGGTTCTCAGCTCAGTGGCGAACAAACACCTATTTCATTTTGTAATGTTTTGTTTGTTGGTAATCTATGTGCGGCGCTTGCCGTTGGCTTTTGGTTTAAGTTTAAAACTATTTTAAGCGATCTGAAACAGGTAGAAACCAAGGTACTAGTCTGGCTGGTAATCAATGGCTGTTTAGCAGCATTACTATCGTCTTTAATTTTTATCGGTCTGAAATATACGTCGGTGACTAACGCCGTTCTCTTAGCTAGATTAGGTCCCGTGCTTTTTGCTTTAATCGGAGCATTGTTACTAGGTCAAAGAGTCACCAAACTAGAGTTTCTAGGATTTGGGCTAATTTTAGTGGGAATTGGCGCAATTGTTTTAAAGCAAAATATGTACCAGCTAAATCGTGGAGATCTGCTGATTTTAGCATCGGCTCTGGTTTATACAGTTACAGCTTTAATTGGCAAATTAGTTATCACGGGGAAATGTAGTTTAGCGGGAGTAGTTTTTAGTCGCAACTTTATTTCGGCAATTATCTTTTTTATTATTGCTGTTGCATTATTTGGACCTACTCATTTTGGAGATGTGTTTTCTGGTCAGCTTTGGATTGTGATGTCTATTTATGCTCTGATTGTTATTGTTTTAGCCCAATTACTTTGGTATGCATCATTGGGTAAGCTCGATTCAAAAACTGTTGGTAGCTTGGCTTCTCTTTCTCCAGTATTCGGAGTTATTTATGCTTATCTTTTGAATGGAGAACGTCCTTCAGAGATTCAAATCACGGCTTTTATCGTTATTATGCTGGGTCTATTTATTTCTAGCCTAGGCAAAATCAAAGCAAAATCAAAAGAGACGGATATGGACAAAGAGACTGAATTAGAATCTTCAACAATGTCTCTTTAAGTAATTAATTATTTACCAATTACTTTTTGCCAATATGATCGATTTTCTGATAATTAGTAATCTCAAGGCTTATCTCCATCAAGACTTAGATGTTCCTAACTTTTATCGCCGAGCGGCGGACAATCATAACTTTAATTTATTTCATCTTGATTCAGAGCAAGTTTTAGGGAAACAAACTCAAGCCAAAAACATTTGGGCAACGAAAGTCAATGCTGACTTAACTTATCAAAAGTTTTTAGAATTAGAAAACCAACAAAAAAATATTTATTCACTTAAGAAGTTCGATCTAGTTTTTTGTCGTACTTTGAAACCGTTTCCTCAAGGTTATTTAGATCGTCTGAGTTATTGGGAAAACTTTACCAAGTTTGTTAATAGTCCCAGCCGTAAAAAAGAGCAAATTACTGCGGATTTTTTGCTCAAGGTGGCTGAGAAATGGATTCCCGATACTGTGGTAACGAATGATTGGCAAAAGGCTTTCGCTTTTTGGGAAAAACATCAGATTATTGTGGCAAAACAAATTAATAGCTGTGGCGGACGCGGGGTTTTCAAAATTTGGTACGAAGGGGGTTTGTTTCAAGTCGATCATTTTCAAGCTGGAGTACATTCCTTTGCTCATTTTGCTCGAGCTATCGATTATGCTCGGGGAACAACCCAAGCACCACTACAGTTAGTTCGCTATCTCCCTGGAGTCAAGCAAGGAGATAAAAGAGTTATAGTCGTAGATGGGGAAATTTATGGGGCTTATATCAGACGTTCTAAAACCGATCATTGGGTAAATAACGTCAGTGGCGATGGAGAATGCTTGCCAGCAGAAATTAGCGAATTCGAGCGAAAAGCGATCGCCGATACCGTGGGCGCATATCAGCAGAGAGGTTTACATACCCTCGGCTACGATTTCTTACAAGATAGTGATGGACTATGGCGAATCTCGGAAATTAATGCAGGTAATATTGGTGGTTTCTATCGATTAGAGCAGTTGACTCAAACCCCAGCGATCGACCGTTTGCTTGATTGGCTGATTGACTTTTCCAAATCCAATGCTGTCTCAACAGACTTCTAGCTAAATACTAAGCAACAGCTAAAATTACGGAGATCGCTTTGTGTACTAAATTGCTAGCCTTCCTACTTCATGTTCTTTCTAATCTGCTCTAACTCTTCGTCCACTTCCCACTGTTGAAATTCAGCTTCTAGAGGATCGGCGCTACGACGATATTGAGGAGAACTAGCCCCACGATCCCAACCAATTGTATCGCTAGAGGAGTTGGTAGTGTTTCTCGCCTGGGCTTGAGCCGATGTTTTTAGCTCTTGACGTTTCTGTTTGACCTGAAGCAATAATTCTTTGGCTTGAGTAGTGCGTTGCTTTACTCCCTCCATTTGTCCCCAAATTTGATTGCCCTGTCTGAGTAATTCTGCTTCTCTTTCTCTGGCTGCATCGGCTAAATCTTGGCGTTTAGCCTGCTCTGCTTTGCTAATTCGTCCATGCCAAGTTTGGATATCGTTGGCGATCGCTAAAACTCGATCCTGTAGGCTTTTTTCTTCTAGCTGTAGTTTGGAAATCAGCTTAGTAGTGTCCTGTTCTTGTTCTCTTAGCTGTTCTTCTAGCGCCTGCAACTCTAAATGAGGATTGTTTTGCAAAAACTCGTCCAGTCGCTCTTCTAAAAATTGATTGATGTCATCGAATAAACCCATCTTGTCGTTCTCAGATATCTGCCTTGCCTTATTTTAGAACGTTTCACCGACAGAAACGGAGCGAACCTGTCCTTGATGGCTAATTGTCGCCTCTTGATTGCCGATGGAATCCAAAACCCAACCATCTGTGTGAATTTTTTCACCCAGCCAAATACGTCTGGTTTTACCGTCAATCTTAACTAGCGCTGCGGAACGATCTGCACCTAGGTCTAAAACTCCAATCAAAGTATGGTCAATCTGAGGCTTTGTAGCGATCGCTGTATTTTGGACTGGATTTTCTGTAATAGGAGTAGGAGACGGTAACGGTGGTGGCGCGGGTATGGGTAACGGAGCAGGGGGTGCAGCCTGGGGTTGGGGTATAGCGGGGGGATTATTGTTAGGCAGTGCTGATAGAGGTACGCCGTTAGTGCTAGAACCAGGAGTATAGATGGGGACATACACTACTTCTTCACTATCCTTTTTCTGCGCTGCCAGCTCGCGGTCTATTTTTGTAAGCGATCGCTCCATGTAGTCGAGAAACTGTACCTCAGACTGAGATAAGACTACCTGTTTGCCTCCCACGAGCAAAGTTAATATTTTGCTTCCTTGATGCCCAAACAGCCAATAGCAAACAAACAAACCATAGCTACAGGCAAGGGCAAAAGCTATCTTGCCGATGAGTCTGGCAGTTGAGGAATAATTAACTGGTTTCTGTTGGGAATTAAGGTCGGTAGTGGCATGAACTATCTCTGCCAGACTCAAACTGTAGTCATTCGTCGCTTCATACCAGTTGCGATCGATTGTGGCAGTTAAATCGGGAGCGTTAACAATAGCCGCTGCCTGGGGTGATATTTTTGGTGTGTCTGAAGTTACGGAGAGTTTGCCCAGGTCTAGCTTTCTTTGTTGCTGAAAGCAGAAGGCTCGGTCTGTATTTAGCTCGCCTAAACCCGATTTAGGATGAGACTGACTGACACGAGATAAGTTCAAACTTTCGATAAAAGAAAATTTTTGGATCGTTTGGCGATAACTTGCGTCCCTCAGCATGGGGTATTTAGCAACTAAATTAACCTATCTAAGATAAGCTGCCTAGCTGGCAAATACCATAGTGTTTACTCCGAGTTCGATCGATCGACTCCGAGCATCTCTGGTGTAAATACGGATTTTATAGTCTACGTAGACACAAGTAGAAATGCCATTTATCTGCTATCTGCTACTCAATACTTGTGCAATAGCGATCGACTGCTGTTTGATTACTGACAGATCGACTGGTGCAGGAATCATCTCGCCACGAAAATCAAGCAACTGTACCAATACCAAATAGGCGATCGCAATGATGACAGAAATTGCGCCTGTAATTACCGCCACGATCTTTTTCTTGTCCATAATAATTATTCTCTATTCACTGCTTTAACATTGTTTCACAGAATAAAAATATCCCCAATCTCTACCTTGAGAAACTGGGGATACAATCTTAATTTGTTAAATCTGATGCTTCAATGAAGCCGAATTACCGTAATTACCAGCCTTTTTCTGACTGAGATAAAACATAGGTCGCTACATCATCAATTTGAGCATCAGTTAGACGACCTTTAAATGCTGGCATTGCATTTTTGCCGTTATTAACCTGGTAGGTAATTGCGTCAATTGAGTTCATTTCGTATTTTGCCAAAGCGTCTTTGTTGAGAGTTTTCTCTCCTTGAATAACGTTTCTGCCACCTGCATGGCAGGCTGCACAGTTAGCACTAAAGATTTTTGACCCACTAGCAGCATCACCCGCTAAAACAGGATTGGCAAAAGCAAACATTACAGCAGTCAATAAGACAAATAAAGTCGATATAAATCTGGTAAACATGGTTTCTCCTCAAAATTATTCGATCGCGATCGTTAGATCGCAATCAACACTACATATTCGGAGATCCACACCAAATCGTCAAAAGACAGGTCGTCGAACTTCTACAAGTCGTCGAACTTATGTAGTAATATATCTAGTGTAGGGTTGAAGCTTTCCTATAACTCTAGATTTTCAAATTTAAGCGGCTATTATTTTAGACTCGGTTTGAAATCCAGATTTTGGGGATCGCCCATTAAAAAAAATAATATTAGACTACAGAAGGTTCAACAAAATGACTAAAAGAATAAGCCTGTTATTGTCCGCACTAGTATTAGTAGCGTCTACTTTCTTTTTTGGCGTAGGTTCTGCTGCTGCCGATACCGTATCCGTGAAGATGGGAACTGATAATGGAATGCTCAAGTTCGAGCCTGCAACCATAACCATCAAAGAAGGAGATTCAGTTAAATGGGAAAACAACAAGATGTCCCCTCACAACGTTGTTTTTGAAAATGCTACTGACAAATCCCACAAAAACTTAGTATTTTCTCCTGGTGATGGCTATGAAAGTACTTTTAACGAAGCTGGTGAATACTCCTACTACTGTGAGCCTCACCGTGGTGCTGGCATGGTTGGTAAAGTCGTCGTTCAGTAAGCCGATGGGATTTGCTCGTAGATAGCAAGTAGAATCGATTCAAACAGTTGATAGCTGAAGTAATAATAAGAAGAGGTAGCCAAACTTTGGTCTACCTCTCTTTTTTTCTGTAATATGAGAACTAATGGCAAATATTCAAACCTTTTAAATATTTATATTCAATAATGGTAGATCTAACTCCCGAAGAATTGGCGAGAGCGAAAAAGAACAATCTTTCTCCAGAAAAATATGCTCGTCTCAAAGCAGAATCAAAAGCTCCCTATCGTGGTTTGAGAAAGTTTTTTTATCTTGCTTTTGGCGCTTCGGGTTTAATCGGCGCATTTGTCTTTCTGGCAAAACTGGCTGCTGGTCAAGATCTCGCTCGCGATTTACCTAATTTTGCTCTACAGGTAGGGGTAGTCGCGCTGATGGTGTTCTTGTTTCGGATTGATAAGGCAAAGGATGAAGCTTGACTGTTTTGTCGGGGCTGTATTTGTTTCTGTAACTAGAACATATATCCAAGCAGATCGATAGGTTTGTCTACCCAGGCTTTATTTCCAGTTTGCTTAATCATCAAGTTTTCTTCAATGGTTTCAGTTAAGATTCCACAATTTTGATGTTCTTTTATCCCTAACCAAGTACATTCTTGGGACACAGCTTCAAAGCCGTTGTTTAAATAAAAAGAATCTCGATGGGAAACAAGAAACAAAAAGTCAATCGAATTGGCAATCGCTAATTCCGTCAATATATTTAGAAGCTGGGAAGCAATTCCTTGACGGCGATATTCTGGCTTAACGCAAAGATCGATAATCCCAAAAATGCTAAATATACTATCCCCAACTCTAATTACTCGATGGTCTACTCCTAAATGAGCGATAAGAGTGTTGTCGGCAAAAACTAAATATCTAAAATGAGGAAGCTGTTTAAAATAAGAACGTGATTGAGCTTCTGAAAAGCAAACTTGTTGTAATTCTATAATCTGCTGATGATTTTCAGTTGAAATTTCAAATTCAGTTTGTCTAATAATTTCCATCGGTAAATATAATTAAAAAGCGATCGCTCTAAAATTTAAAGCGATCGCCATCTATTTAGTATTGATTATTTAACTACCGTTACTCTTCAGAATCAGTACCCGCTTCAACCGCTTCAGGCTTCGCTTCTTCTGCGTCTTCTTTCAGACTAGCCTTAACCTTCGCTTCGATTTCGGCAGCGACTTCGGGATTATCTTGCAGATAGTTGATCGTATTATCTCTGCCCTGACCGACATTATCCCCCTTATAGCTATACCAAGCACCCTTGCGGACAACAATATCAGATTCTTCGGCTAAATCTAACAGACAGCCGATAGTAGAGATTCCCTTACCAAAAATAATGTCAAATTCGGCAATACGAAAAGGAGGAGCAACCTTATTTTTTGCTACTTTGACCTTAGCGCGAATTCCATACATCCCCTCATTACCTTTTTTAAGAGTCTGGATACGGCGAATATCTAAACGTACCGAACAGTAAAACTTAAGGGCGTTACCACCAGTGGTTACTTCAGGATTACCATAGCTAATCCCAATCTTTTGACGCAGCTGATTAAGAAAGATTACCGTCGAGCCAGATTTACCAATGTTGCCCGCAATTTTTCTCAGGGCCTTACTCATCAAACGAGCCTGTAAACCTACCTGAGTGTCTCCCATCTCTCCTTCAATCTCGGCACGAGGAGTCAAGGCTGCCACGGAGTCTACTACTACCAAGTCTACTGCTGCCGATCGCACTAGCTGATCGACAATTTCTAAACCCGATTCACCGTTGTCTGGTTGGGCTACCAATAGATTTTCAATATCTACCCCCAACGCAGCCGAATAGGTAGGATCGAGAGCATGTTCCGCATCCACAAATGCAGCTACTCCACCCTGCTTTTGGATCTCGGCGATCGCATGAAGAGCCAGAGTCGTTTTACCCGAACTTTCTGGACCGTATATTTCAATAATTCTGCCTTTGGGCAATCCTCCTCCCAAAGCAACATCGAGAGTTAACGCCCCGCTTGATATGGTTTCAACCTTCATCTGAGCTGCATCACCCAGGCGCATAATTGCACCTTTCCCAAAATTGCGCTCGATTTGCTTTAAAACTAAGTTGAGAGCTTTGTCCTTGTCTGAATTGCTAGTACTAGAAGTGGAAGTATTTGCGCGTGGTGCCATGAATGCCTCAATTAATTAGTAAGGGTGTGAAAAAATAATGCAGCGTCTTTGGCTTATTTCCTGACTACAGATTCGATCTGGCCGCATTGAGAATGATTTTGATAAATGGCTGAGAAGTTAGTTTTTCGATCCAGCACTCTTTTTAATCAGCCTAATTCTTATAAAAGTTCGATGTTTAGTTTAGCTAAAGTTTACGAGTGCAGCTAGTCTAATTTTTTCCGTAATCTGGTAGTGATATTACTCTTATTCTCGCATTAGTTGACAAAAAAATCAACGCTGTAAGCGATGTCTTATTTTAAAAATAACTAAAACTTCTCAATTAACCATGGAGTCGGCAACTATCTATAGAGTTTGAAAAGAATCTCGTCAATTTTCTTAACATTAAAAACTGATTTTTAATTACAGATGAGGAATTACTTTAGCAGCAAAAAATCAGGGATATTATCTGAACCAATAAAAAAGGAGACTAAGATTTTGCCTCTTAATCTCCTTATAGGAATTAGCTTATAGTATTTGAAATAATTTCCTATAGAGGAATTACTTGGAAATTAACAGTCGCACTAACTTCAGGGTGTAGTTTAACTTCTGCCTGATAGTCGCCAGTAGTGCTAACATCGGGAACTTCAATTCCACGACGATCCACTTCAATTCCAGCCTGCTCTTTAATTACATCCGCAATTTCTTGGGTGGTTACGGTACCAAAGATGGCATTCTCTTCCCCTACCTGCTTGCGAATGGTCAATTTACCAATAGTTTTGAAGGCAACTTTTTTGTTTTCTGCTGCTTGTTTTTCTGCTAGCTTGAGCTGTCTTTCTTTTTCTCTTCTAACTTCAACCTGCTGAATAATTCCTTTGGTAGCAACGCTGGCTAAACCTTGAGGAATCAGATAATTGCGAGCAAAACCAGGAGCGACATCTACTAGATCTCCATCTCTACCAAGTTTGCTGACGCTTTGATTTAAAACTACGGATACGCGCTTTGCCATTATTCTACTTAAATTCTCCTATATCAATTTCTTGCTTTGATGTGGCGATCGTTTGGTCTGCACCTCAGAACTTTTTATTATATCAGTCAGATTAAAAATCTTGACAAAACTATCGATCTAAGGATGGCGACACAAAAAAAGCAGGAGAGAGCCTTACGGTTCTATCATCCTGCTTCGATTCAATAATTTATAGTTTACCTTAGTAGTTAAAGCGCTTTTTATCTTTTTGGAGCTTCTTTAATTGCTCTGGCTACAGCATTCCAAGCAGGTTTGAGATTATACTGGCGATCGCGTAAAAGAGGACGAACTTCAGCACCGTCATTTCGAGGAGCAAAGTCACTCAACCAGGTGTAGCGATCGCTCAAGCCCCAGTTAACTACGGTGGTAACGGCGGGTTCATCTAAAACAACAGAAAGATATTGATAGTAAGATTCTGCCACGATGCGATCGCGAGCCTGAATATTTTTTGGTAATTCAGCATCGCTAACATCCAATTCAGAAATAATAATTTCCAAGCCCATTCCTGCTATATCGCTCAAGAATTTACGGAATTTATTACCATCAAAACGCTTGTTAAATCGAGCTAGCAAATGGCTTTGAATACCTACAGCGTGAATCGGCGTACCGCGACTTTTTAACCTAGCTACCAACTCCAGCAAAGCATTACGACGCTGCTCCCAATAACTATTCCCGTAAGAATTACTATAGGTCAAACTAGTTTCATTCAGAACTAATTTTGCCTGGGGATCGGCGGCATGAGCGAGTTCAAAAGCCCGTTGGATGTAGTTTGCGCCGATAAACTTGAGCCAGGTAGGATATTTTTCTCCATTCCAACCACTCACTTGAGTATCTCGGAGTCCATCGGCTCTGCCATCTTCAACATTTATTACCTCGTTGACGACATCCCAAGAGCTAACTTTTCCTGCATATTTCTTACCTAAAATATTAATATGGTTGGTAAAAATTTCTTCTATTTCAGCATTAGTAGTGCTGGGGTTTTTAAATTTGTTGACTACCCAGTCCGAATTAAACTGATTCCAAATCATCGGATGACCCCTAAAGGCCAATTTGTTTTTTTGAGCAAAATTGAAGAAGGGATCTGTTTCACTAAAGTTATAGTTATTGGCGCCAAATGGTCCAACAGTAACGCCGAAGAAACCACCGACAATTAATCCGTAATCTGTGAGAAATGCACGCTTAAATTTGGCATCTTGAGGAAATTCATGATGAGATCTTTGAGGAAAACCACCATATAAAATTCCTTTGGATGCAGCTATTTGACGTAAGCTTCGAGTGCTTTTGGCTTTATTTCCTTTATTTAAATAATCACTAACTTCTCGGGCGGATACAGAGGCGGTATTGAACTGATGAAGTAAATTAGCTGCACCCAGCCCACCTAAACCTAACAAGAAAGCTCTTCTGCCACTACCAAATATTTGCTTATCCATACTACTAATAATAAAATTTAAATATCAGGCTTTATCTTAACTTTACACACGGAGAAGTGTCACATTAATTATTTTTATTTAAATATTTTTTGTTAAAAGCAACCAACGAATCTCAGTATTTTTGTTTAAGTATAATCAAGAGGCATTTTTCTAATTTTATAATCAACATAAAGATCTATTTACGCTTGTTTTGCCCGTTAATTCATACAAAAGAGAGGACATTAATTTTATTATCGATCGGTATATTCTCATTACTTACTTAGATTGTTCGGTCGTAAATGTGTTATATACTACTTACTTTTTCTATTTTTGGAGTCATAAAATGGCTATTTTAAAAGGCAAATGTCTATGCGGAAAAATTTGCTATGAATACCAAGGAAAGATAGGTAATTTAGTTCACTGTCACTGTTCGCGATGTCGCAAATGGCATGGCGCAGCTTTTAGAAGCCGAATTGTAGTGCAGCAAAATGGCTATCGGTTGACTCAAGGAGAAGAATATTTGGCTCAATATCAGGCAACGCCGAAAGTAATCAAGACCTTCTGTCGTCACTGTGGCTCTAGTCTGGCGACTATATATCCGACACGAGATAATCTGATTGGTCTGCCGATCGCAGGATGCGAAGGAGAGCTAAGACCCCAACAAGAATTTCATATTTATACGGCTTCTAAGGCCTCATGGTGGCAAATTAGCGACCGTCTGCCCCAACATGAAACCATGCCCGATAACTCAGAAATAGTTCACTGTCTCAATGACTGAAGAATTAGCGATCGCGCCGTAACGCAGTACTAGCGCAATCAAACGTACTCTTATTTTATTGGCGCTAGTCTCAATTGAGCTACTATCTTAAAATTGTCGATCGAGAAAAGTTCAAATATATTTAGGTCAGATTAATGCCACAGATTAAGATCTACGGGTTACAAAAAAATATTGAACCAAAGCGCTTTGCCCTGTCCGACGCGATTCAAGTAGCCTTAAGGTTAGCTATCGGTACGCCAAATGAAAAAAGATTTCAGCGATTTATCATATTAGAGCCTGAGAACTTTATTTTTCCTAGCGATCGCACTAGCGACTATCTGATTATTGAAATTATTATGTTTGAAGGTCGTTCGGTAGAAACAAAGAAAAAATTGATTCGCACTTTGCAAGAAAAAATTACTCAGACTACCGATATCAGACCTCAAGATATAGAAATTACGCTAATTGAAACTCCAAAAGCAAACTGGGGCATTAAAGGCATGATTGGAGATGAATTAGCTCTCAACTACAAAGTCGATATTTAAAACCCGAATAAGCTATCACGTACTCAATTTGTCTGTTGTATGACTAGGGGTATAGAGACTAGGTGACTGGGAGATAGGGGAATAGACAAAACTTACGCTCTTATTTAAAACCTCAATTATTTAATTGCGATCGCCAATTACTTTTTCAATTCCCGATCTTGAGCGAAGCTGTTATGACTTATAAATTAAAACCGATCTTTCATTCCGCGTATACGAGCAAAAACTCTGGCAGGTTCGTCAATTTTGGCGATCTCCTGGAGGGGCGGAGTATCCCAGCGCAAAAATGGATTAGTTTGTTTTTCTTCTCCTAACAAAGAGGGAATAGTTGCCAGTCCCTGACTGCGAGATTCTTGCACCGAGAGATATCTAGCCTGAAGACTTTGGTTTTGGGAATCGACGGTTAGAGCAAACTTTAGATTGCTCAGGGTATATTCGTGGGCGCACCAAACGCGAGTGAGATCGGGCAATTGGCGTAGTTTGGCGATCGAATCTACCATCTGTGCGGGCGTACCTTCAAATAATCGCCCACATCCCCCTGCAAAAATAGTGTCGCCACAAAATAGTTCTCCCGTTCCGTCTGCTTCTAGAGGGGGAAAATAGTAGGCAATATGACCCAGGGTATGACCTGGGATAAAAAACACTTGAGCAGTGCGATCTCCAAACTCTACCGTGTCGCCTTCGTGGAGATACACCTGTTGATGGGGAATTCGACCTCGATCTTCAACGCCACCGTAAACACAGAGATTGGGAAATTTTGCCATTAGCTTTTTATTGCCACCGACATGATCCGAATGATGATGGGTGTTGAAAATGGCAACTAATCGAGCATCAATTGAATGAAGATAGTCTAGAACGGGTTCTGCTACGGCAGGATCGACTACTGCAGCAATTTTACGTTGAGGATCGGACAAAACGAAAATATAATTGTCTGACAAAACAGGAATGCGCTTAATTTCCATATTGAGTATGAATTATGAGGATAATACTCTCGACGTTAGGAGATGCTGATTCCATCATATTGAGGAAAGAGCCGATAATCGCCTCTGCTACTGATTGTTTTATGGATCGAACCTCAAGACATTGCTGCCAGAGACGACGACTTACATGCGAAAAAATAAAACAGCTTATCCGCTCTACTAATTCGATTATTGTTAATTAAGTTAGATTGTATTCCCATTTATGCTTGCTGAATGATGGCTTTTGTTTTTCTTTTTTGTATCTACAAGTATGTTAAATAGCTCCCAAAATACTGTTTTATCTAGCCTCATTAAGCAAAAGCCTATTTATACAGCAGTTCTTTTAATACTCAGCTTATTGAGTACTTTTTGTAATGTATTAGGAACAACTTTATTAATCCCTATATTTTATATATTAACTGATAATAGTGACCTACTCTCCAGTCATTATTTTTTGAAATTAATTGACGCTTTACTTATTGATTTAAATTCAGAAGTAAAGCTGGGTGTGATGATAGCCAGCCTATTTGCAATTATCTTAATAAAAAACATAGCTAGCTATATTAGCAATATTCTTAGCTTCAAGCATATAAAGGACATGGTATATGAAAAGAAAACAAGAGGGCTAAAGCTGCTATGTGAAGTAGACTTTTATTATTATCGAGTTAACAAATATAAGGAGATATTAATAACATTCAACCGAGAGATAGAAAAGTCTGCCGTAGCGTTTAAAAGTATTCAAAAGATGCTTATTATCTCGATTACGATTGCTGTCCTTACAGGAATTTTGATTACTATTTCTTGGCAGCTAACTTTAGTTGCCCTAATAATTCTACTCAGCGTCATTTCGATTAGCAACTGGGTCGTATCCCTGGTGAGTAAGGTCAGAAATGTCTCATCAGAAGCAAATAAAGCATCAAATCGTCGGATAATCGAGTTTTTATCGGGAATTCGTCAGATCAAGACAGTCGCCAACGAGATGGCAGAATATCGAGCGATCGCCAAATCAATTGCGGAGAAAAATCGCCAACAGTTTCGGACTCAATTAGTCTCTGCCACAGTTAAGCCAATAGCTGAGATGGGGGGCATCGTGATTGTTTTGCTATTGACAGTTGCCAGTCACTATATATACGATCGCCCGATATCCGCTACCGCAACGGCGCTTTTAATCTACTTAGCAGTATTATCTAGGCTATTACCCCTTTTAAGCCAGTTCGATCGCGCTAGACTGCAGTATACCAACACTCGTTCTAGCATCGGAGTCGTGGCTAGTTTCTTAAATCCTGCTAACAAACCAGTTTCCAGTTCGGGAGGTCTCAATTTCGTCAGTTTAAAAACGCAAATTGAATTCAAAGCTGTAACCTTTGCTTATCGAGATCGCGAACAGATAATCATCGATCGGATCGATCTCTCAATTCCCCAAGGAAAAACGCTCGCTCTTGTAGGTTTTCCCAGTACGGGAAACTCAATTATTGCCGATCTGTTACTGCGGTTTTACGAACCGACTAAGGGAGAGATTTTGCTGGATGGCAGGGACATCAGAGAATATGAGCCTCGCAGCTTAAGAAGAGCGATCGCTGTAGTTAGCCGTGAAACTTTTCTGTTTAATAGCTCCATAGCAGATAACATTGCTTATGGTATTGATGATGTCTCTGAACAAGATATTGTTGCTGCTGCAAAAAAAGCGCAAATCTATCAATTTATCGAACAGTTGCCCGCAGGACTATCGACCAAAGTCGGAGAAAAAGGCATAACTCTATCGGAAATACAAAAACAAAGGATTGGTTTTGCTAGAGCATTTTTACGCAATCCTAAAATCGTGATTTTGGATGAGCCATTCGATCTGCTAGACCGCAATTTTCTCGATCTTGAATCTACTCAGGAGATAATTCATTCCCTAGCTAGCAATCGTACTACTATCACGATCGCGAAGCAGCTAGAGTTAGCCAAAACAGCAGACTGGATAGTACTTTTCAGTCAGGGGAGAATTATCGAAACTGGCACTCATCAGCAACTCCTGCAGCAGGGTAATAACTACCAAAGACTCTATTCAATCCAGTTCAAAACTAATCAGCAGTCTCGTCAACTCAAACTAGCGCAAAAAATTGCTCGCAAATTAGCTCAACAAAACAGCGATCGCCTTTCAGCAGAAATTAGTCTCAATCTAAATACTCTTTTAAATTACTTAGAATCTTTAAATCAGGGACTACTCGCAGATGAAGAGCAGGATACAATTCTCGACGAATCATTTCAGTCAGCCAAAGATATGTTGGCAATTCTCAGAGCATACGAGCAAGAAATCTCACAGGGAAAGATTGATAACCTATAACCTATAACCTATAAAGGCTTCGCTTTAGATCGAGATTTTAAACGGAAGCAAATTGAGGCTAGATAATATTTCCTAAACGTTAAGAGCGTAAGTTTTGCCTATCTCCCTAATTCTCAGTCTCCCCGTCACCTAATTCATATTCTTCTTGCCTATTATTTATTTGCCAGAGTTTTTAAGGCTTCGTCCGTCACGCGACAGGTACGCCAATCTGGTAAAACCGTTGCTCCCATGTTTTGATAAAAGGCGATCGCACTTTCGTTCCAGTCAAGCACGCTCCACTCTAATCTTCCCGCATGTCTAGCGATCGCTAATTTGCCAAGATAAGACAGCATTGCTGTACCGATACCCCGACGACGATATTCGGGCAAGACAAACAAATCTTCTAGATAAAGACCTGGTTTGGTTAAAAAAGTTGAATAGTTAGGAAAGAACAAGGCAAAGCTAACAATCTTCTGGTCTACTTCTGTCACAATAGCTTCAGCATAAATGCGATCGCCAAATAAATGTGACTTTAGCTGTTCGACCGAGCCTGTTACTTGATGACTCAACTGCTCATATTCTGCCAGTGCTTCAATTGAACTAAAGATTTGGGGAACATCATCAACAGTAGCCTGACGAATAGTAAAGTCTGGGTTCATTGGGATTTACTCAAGCAAAAATAATTAAATTATTATCTCAATAATTATCCATCTATATTAAAAGTAAACAGTTCAAAATCTGTCTATTGTCTGAGTTATTTGTTTCTCCTGTCGCATAATATGGCATTCATAGCTAATTTAGCTATAGAACATGAAATATTTATATGTGGTGTGAAAAATGAAATTAAAAATTAGCATATTGGCTGCTTTAGCAGCGATCGCTTTTCCTCTAACTGCCCAAGCGCAAGATACAAACGGCTACGAAAGTTTAAACGTCTCCTGTGAATCTGGTGCAGAATGTAGCGATTTTGGTGTTAACTTCCAATCAGAAGGCGATACAGTTTCTCAAACTAGAAGAACTAGAACTCGTCGTACTCGCAGTAGCAGCAGCGACTCTAAGATTTATGCTGGTGGTAACTTGGGTATATTCTTTCCAGGTGAAGATGGCTTAGACGCTGCTTTCGATCTAGGTGCAAAGGCTGGATACAAGTTTAGTGACTTGATCTCTGGAGAAATTGAAGGTATTGGTTTGTTTGGTGGCACAGAGGTGGACGATCTTGGCTATAACATCTTGGGTGTTGCTGCCAACGCAGTATTTACGTTTCCCTTCGGTGACGATCCAAAGAGCATTTATGGTTTTGCAGGTCCAGGTTTAGGATTTGCTCGCTTAGGCTTAACTGGTGATGTTGCTGACGATCTTGATGATGATGGTTTCGATACTAGCGAGACTGGATTTCTCTTTCAAGTCAAGGGTGGAGTAGGCTATCCCGTAGCTGATAAAATCGATCTCTTTGGTCAGGTTAGATATCTTAGCGTATCCATTGATGATGATTTTGATAATGATGCTGATGGTTTCAGCTTTGATGCAGGTGCAACCTTCAAATTCTAATTTCATTCATGGAATAATTTAATTTTCGCCTGGTTATAATTATGTCTAGAGGAGGCTCGATCGCAATCGGGCCTTTTTTTAATACTTATCAATCTATAAGTATTTCTGCACTACATCCCACCCCGTCCAAGAGACATAGGCTAATCCAGCAAATAGAATTCCGTTGACGCTGATATGAAGCGATCTCGCCCAGGAATTATGAGAATTAATTTGATTGGCACTCCAGGCAGAGAGACAGGTCAACCCGACGACAAACAATCCTGCCCAAAGATGAGTTGAGTGTCCGAGGCTGCCAAAGTGACCGATTGTACCGACTACGCCAATCGCCAGCAGCAACAATACTAGAAAAACTAGAATAATTCCGCCAGTATAATGAGCATTTCTGAGCCAATTAGGACGACCAATTCTCGCTGCTCGTCCGTAGAACATAAAGCTGCCCGAACAAAAAAGCAAAAGATAAAAAGCGATCGCTCCACCCATTGCCCAAGCAGCGATTTTCCAAAGCCAAATAAACGAAGGTAAATTCAAATTTGCTGACCTAGTATTGTTTTATACAAAGTATATTTTAGTTTAATTAATTTACCAAAAGCAATGGGGTCATTATCGCTAATAACCCCAAATAATTATTTCTAATGCTCGTTGAAAACTTTGTAATTGTTTCTGTAATTTAAACTGCCATACTTATCGGCTGGGCAGTTTCAATGCTGTTTAGTAGAAGCCTTATCTTTTTTCCCTCTGCCACCTCTTTCTTCTGCGATCCATCTCTATCTGGGGAGGTATTACTTATAACCAATTTTGTGCAGGGAATAGTATCAGATAAAATCGCGCTAGCCATCATTCCGCTATGGATCTCTAGGTCTGCACTCTTATGAGATTCAAAGACCAATCTTTGACCTGGAAATACTACTCGTTCAAAATACCAGTTAGGTATGTTTGTGATGCGAGCGATTTGAATTTGACTGGTAGCATTCACATAGCAACAAAGAACCTTACTGTTTTCGTCGTGGGGAAGATGATCTAATGTTTGGGACATAGCTATTGAAGAGTTGGCTAATAAAGATTTTTTGATGACATCTACAATCTAACATTCTCCGATCCTCAATAATTGTAAAACTAGCTACCGATAGATATTGAGAAAATCTTTGATTCCCACTTTTTTTTTACTGCTACTCTTAATAAATATTTTATTTTTAGCAAAGTTTCTCATTTTAGCTAATACTAATTAGATAGATAAGGATCGATTAATACAAAATTGCTTTGTCGAACAAAAAAATAAGTTTTTATTCTTCGAGTAGGGTTCGAGATTGAAAATACGGTTTGTGTTTGGTTGATCCCAGAGGATAATCTCGCTAAAGTTAAGTTATATGAATAATTTATTATCACCGACGACAGAAAAATATCTTGTCGGCACAGGCTCATAAATCATAAATAATCGCAAAAAATTGGCAATATCCTTATCCTTCTCTTATGAATCAGCGAATTCTCTATGTTCGTCTACCGTGTAACCCCATCTTTCCTATTGGGGTAGTTTATCTTTGTGACCATGTACACAAGCTATTTCCCGAAGTCGAGCAAAAAATCTTCGATTTAGGAACAGTTCCCCCTTTGGACTTCAATCGAGCTTTGGATCGATGTATTGATGAGTTTAAACCCTCGATGCTAGTCTTTTCATGGCGAGACATCCAAATTTATGCTCCTGTCGGTGGTAGGGGGGGCAATCCTTTACAAAATGCCTTTGAGTTTTACTATGCGAAAAATCCTTTAGTTAGACTAAGAGGTGCTTTAGGCGGATTAAAAGTAGCGACGGCATATTACGGTGAGCTGTGGCGCAATAATGCTCTGATTAAGCGAGGTTTGACTAGAGCCAAGCAGTATCGTCCAGAAGCCCGCGCAATTGTTGGTGGAGGGGCAGTAAGCGTCTTCTACGAGCAGCTTCAAGAGTCTTTGCCCAAAGGTACAATTGTTTCGGTGGGAGAAGGAGAGCAGCTATTAACCAAAATTCTGGGCAACCAAGAGTTTCGTGACGAGCGATGCTATGTCGTGGGCGAAAATCAGATCAGAGACAAGCTGATTCATGAATGGCCGACTCCAATTGAAAAGAGTGCCTGCAACTATGACTATATAGCTACAGTCTGGTCAGAATTTGATTATTATCTTCAGGACAATGATTTTTATATTGGCGTACAAACCAAAAGAGGCTGTCCTCACAACTGTTGCTACTGTGTTTATACAGTAGTCGAAGGCAAGCAGGTACGGATCAATCCTGCCGATGAAGTAGTTGAGGAAATGCGTCAGCTATACGATCGCGGTATTCGCAATTTCTGGTTTACCGACGCTCAATTTATTCCCGCTAAAAAATATATCCCCGATGCGATCGAACTGTTGCAGAAAATTGTAGATTCGGGAATGGAGGATATTCACTGGGCTGCCTATATTCGTGCCGATAATGTCACTCCCGAATTAGCAGAGCTGATGGTCAAAACGGGCATGAACTATTTTGAGATTGGCATCACTAGCGGTTCTCAAGAACTGGTTCGCAAGATGAGAATGGGATACAATCTGCGTACTGTGCTGCAAAATTGCAGAGATTTAAAAGCAGCAGGTTTTAATGATGTTGTCTCCGTTAATTATTCTTTTAACGTAATTGACGAAACTGAAGCTACAATCAGGCAAACTATTGCCTACCATCGAGAGCTAGAGGCTATTTTTGGGCAAGATAAGGTTGAGCCAGCAATTTTCTTTATTGGTTTACAGCCTCATACCCACCTGGAAGAGTATGCTTTTGAACAGAAAGTATTGAAACCTGGATATAATCCCATGAGCCTAATGCCTTGGACGGCGAAAAAGCTGTTGTGGAATCCCGAACCATTTGGCTCTTTCTTTGGAGAAGTATGTCTTCAAGCCTGGAAACAAAATCCTAATGATTTTGGTCGTGAGGTGATGCAGATTCTTGAAGATAAGTTAGGTAAAGCGCCTCTAGAAGAAGCATTGACTGCTCCTGTAAAATCAGAACAGCAGAAAATAACGACTGCTGTTTAAAAACCAATTATAAATTAACCTCAAGTGCGTTTTCGACACGCCAAAACTTAACAAACTAAATTATTTACTATGCTGGAAGGCTCGATATTACAAAGATTAGACGAAGCTCATTGCCATAGCAAGCAACCTCTGAATTTAGGAGTCTATTATAAAAATACTTTGGTGGCACTATGTCATGCTCTAGAAGATTTTATTTTAGATACTCATAGTGAGCCTATAAGCATTGCGGTTTTTCAGCGTGGTAAATGGTATCTAGAAGAAGCAGATCGCTACAGCGATTTAGCGGACAAGTCCGAGCATATAACAATTCTCACCTGTCCTGATGGAGGATTTCAAAACCATCCTACCAGTGATAAAGCCAACGTAGAATTGGTAGAAATTGAACCACAAGATCCAGTTTCTCAGGAATGGCACTTGATGATTATTTCGCCTACCTACACGGCAATGGTGCTATGCCAAGAACTATCTGACGATGATTATGGAGATAACAAGCCAAAAGAAGATCTCGAACGCAAGTTTTACGGCTTTTGGACGTTTGAACCTGAATTAGTTCGTGAGGCAATAGAGATAACCATCGACCACGTTAAAGGATATCGACCAGAACTAGCAGAGCAGTTAAGCGAGAAAGTCGCTCGAATGTCTCATATATATGGCTTGAGACAAAGAGATGATTTAGACGCGGTGGTATCTCAGGTGGTTAAATACCTTCAAAACAGCAAAAAAACTCTTCATCATCCCGAAACAGCCTCTAACTTCCAAGGTTTTAAAGATTTAGATGAAAACATTGTCTCTAACGAAATGCAGGCTTTCTTACGCATGGCTCAACTGCTGGATGCGACGGACGTTAGTAATCCGATGGCAGCTTCCGAAGTAGCTTCAATGGCGGAAGCAATGTCTCAACTGCTAGATTTACCTGCTTGGCAGGCTAAACGACTGTATTTATCTGGTCTATTGCATCGAGTTGGTTTACCAGATGTAACTAGAGAGAACAAGCAATCTCTGGCACAGGAACAGGCTTTGAAGAATAGATCTACGCCAAAAGCATCGGTTCTAAGAGTTATGCCACAGTTAGAAGCGGTGTCCAAAATCCTAATTCACCAGAGAGAAGCTTGGGATGGATCGGGCATTCCCGCAGGATTAGCCTACGATGCCATTCCTTTAGAATCGCGAATTATCTGTCTCTTAGCTGATTTTCAGCAGAAGATGAAGGCATACAAGCAGTATTCCAAGGATGATAATTTTTTGGCAAGGGCTTTAGAAGACTGTCAGGCACTGGCAGGCAGAAGATACGATCCTAAATTATTAGATGCTCTTTCTCTTTTGGTAATGGGCATGCAGCAGGGTATGACTTTACAAGGTTATCAACCAAAGATTGCTACGGGTATGTGGCTCGTCAACTCGAATGCGGCTAACCGTAATCAAATCGTCTCTCCTGAACCTTAAATCTAGATAATCTTTAGTAGTCAGTTATTTTAACTGGCACGTTAATAAAATTCGTTAATAAAAATAAGCATAAAAGATAAGTACATGATTCTAGACACTATTCGAGCAGGAAAAGAAAAGCATTTTCCAGGAGTAGATCTTGAAGATGAAGAATTGACTGATTGCCAACTAGAAAAAATTAATTTGGCGGGAGCCAACTTGGCAGGAACAGATTTTTCAGGCTCTAATCTCAAAGGTGCAAGGTTAGACGGGGCAAACTTGCTAGGGGCAGATTTAAAAATGACCGATCTGCGAGCAAACTTGCTGGGGGCAAACCTAATGCAGGCAGATTTGAGTAATGCTGACCTACGGGGGAGCAATCTGCGGGGGGCAAACCTAATGGGAGCAAAATTAGCTCAAGCCTCTTTATCTGGGGCTTTTCTTAGTGGGGCAAACCTAACTGGAGTTAACCTCAAAGGTGTAGACCTCCGAGGCACAGACTTACGGGGCGTGAACCTTAATAGTGCTAATCTTAAAGGCGCGAATTTATCTCAAGCGGATCTTCAAGGGGCAAACTTGAGTGAAACTAATCTTGAAGAGGCAGATCTTAGAGGCGCAAATTTAGCTGGGGCAAATCTAACGGGAGCAAACTTACTAGTTGCTGAATTAGAAGGCAGCAATTTAGATGGCGCAAATATGGAACGTGCCTGCGTTTTGGGTACTGCGATCGTAAGATAAATATTTAGAAGTTTCAAATATCTTTGATTACTCGACAGGGGTTGCCCACCGCAACAACGTTGTCGGGTATATTTTTTGTGACGACACTACCCGCACCGATAGTCGTATTCGAGCCGATTGTGACCCCAGGACAGACAATTACGCCTCCCCCTAGCCAGACATTGTCTCCAATAGTTACGGGGGCTGCTAGCTCTTTGCCTGTTAGCCTAACTTGAGGGTCTTTTGGGTGATAGCCAGTATAAATCTGTACTTTGGGTGCAAACAAAACATTGTTGCCAATATGTACCTCGTTGCAGTCGAGAATCGTACAGTCGAAATTTATGTATAGATTGTCTCCCGCAAAAATATGGCAGCCGTAATCGCAATAAAAAGGCGGTCTGATGGCAAAGTTTGAACCTATACTGCCAAATAAATCGATAAAAATCCATTTATTATCTTCGTCAGCGCGATTTAAATTGAAACCCCGAATCAATCTGCTTGCTCTCGACTGCATTTGAACTAGCTCTTTGTCTGTTGCTAAGTAAAGCTCGTTACTCAGCATTTTTTCTCTTTCGGTTTTTTCTGGCATAGTTATCGCTGTCGAAGTAAAGGTTTAGACGATAGAATATTTATCTCGCGCAGAGACACAAAGACGCAGAGAAGTAGTCTAAGCTATTGTTCGGTGCTACATCTAAAAATTTTTAATCGCGCTAAGACTACGCATATGCAGTGGCTGAACGAACCTTCAGATCGAGATACAGATTTCTGGCGTATAACTCACGATGGATTTATTAGAGATACTGGACATTTTTATTATCAATCCATGACGGGTAATTTCATAGCTGAAGTTAAGGTGATAGGGGAATACAAAGACCTATACGACCAAGCAGGATTGGATGGTGCGGGTAGATGAAAAAAACTGGCTTAAATGCGGGATTGAATTAGTCGATCGCCTCCAGCAAATAAGTGTAGTGGTTACTCGCGACTATTCCGACTGGTCTATTCTACCAACGGCAAATAATCCTGTTGAGATTTGGCTTAAGGTTACTCGTCAAAATGAGGCGATAGAAATTTATTATTCTTTGGATGGTCAACAGTACAATTTGTTGAGGATAGCTTACTTAAGTCCGATCGAAACTTTTGACGTGGGCATCATGTGCGCTTCGCCGAAGGGAAAAGGTTTTACAACCACCTCAGAGAATTCAAAAATTTAATCTTGCTAGCTATGCTTAAGCTTTTTATATACGGCAAGCTAAATCATTAATGAAATATATTTTGTTCTACAAACCCTATGGGGTGCTGTGTCAGTTTACTGACAATAGCGATAATCCTCGCCCAATTTTAAAAGACTATATTCCTGTCCCTGAAGTTTATTCCGTCGGCAGATTAGATAGAGATAGCGAAGGGTTGCTACTCCTTACAGATAATGGTCAACTAAAGAATCGCCTTACCGATCCAAAATTTGCTCATCCCCGCACTTATTATGTTCAGGTAGAAGGTATTCCCGATGAGTCAGCATTACAAAGACTACGTAACGGCGTAACAATCAAAAACTATCTCACTCGCCAAGCAGATATACGTCTATTATCCTTCGAGCCTAATTTACCTCCTCGTATTCCACCGATACGCGATCGCAAATCAATTCCGACTAGCTGGCTAGAAATAACTCTCACCGAAGGCAAAAATCGCCAGGTCAGAAGAATGACGGGTGCGGTTGGCTTTCCCACCTTGAGATTAGTTAGAATATCCATCGGGAGCAACACTCATCGGCTCGATCTTTCAGGCTTAAACCCTGGTGAGTGGCGCGAATTATCGGCTATTGAAACAGAAAAGTTACTCAAGTTAAAGTAAGTTCATTTAATCTGTTGACCTATATTAAATTTCAGCAATAAAACTACTAAATATTGCTGTTTATTTATCTATGAATAATTTGCTTAATATAAGGCTGAAAATTTTTACTGAATAATGCGTTAAAATCCGAAGAGATGTAAATATACTTGGAGGTGAGACAGCTAAGTTATGTCTCAAAATGATGCAAAACATATTCAGCTATACATAATCTATGACAACTACTATTCGTCAAGATGGCAATCATAATGCTTGGGAACGATTTTGCCGTTGGGTAACTAACACTAACAACCGCATCTATGTTGGTTGGTTCGGCGTTATTATGATCCCTTGCCTTCTCTCTGCCACTATTTGCTTTATAATCGCTTTTGTCGCAGCACCCGCTGTAGATATTGATGGAATTCGCGAACCCGTTGCTGGTTCTTTGATCTACGGAAACAATATTATTTCTGGCGCTGTTGTTCCTTCTAGTAATGCGATCGGTCTACACTTTTATCCTATTTGGGAAGCAGCTTCTTTAGATGAGTGGCTCTATAACGGTGGCCCTTATCAGCTAATTATTTTCCACTTCCTAATCGGTATTTTCTGCTGGATGGGTCGTCAATGGGAACTTAGCTTCCGTCTCGGTATGCGTCCCTGGATTTGTGTTGCTTACTCCGCCCCAGTATCCGCAGCTACCGCAGTCTTCTTGATCTATCCTTTGGGACAGGGTTCATTCTCTGACGGTATGCCATTAGGTATCAGCGGAACGTTTAACTTTATGCTGGTCTTCCAAGCCGAACACAATATCCTGATGCATCCTTTCCATATGTTAGGTGTAGCGGGTGTGTTTGGCGGTGCTTTATTCTCGGCTATGCATGGTTCGTTGGTAACTTCTTCTCTGGTTCGTGAAACAACTGAAGCTGAATCACAGAACTATGGCTATAAATTTGGTCAAGAAGAAGAAACTTATAACATTGTGGCTGCACACGGCTATTTTGGTCGTCTGATTTTCCAATACGCTTCCTTTAACAATTCTCGCTCCCTGCACTTCTTCTTAGGTGCTTGGCCCGTAATTGGTATTTGGTTCACAGCGATGGGTATCTCGACAATGGCGTTTAACCTCAACGGTTTTAACTTCAACCAGTCGGTAATGGATTCCCAAGGACATGTAATCAATACTTGGGCTGATATACTAAACCGCGCTAACCTTGGTTTCGAGGTAATGCACGAACGTAATGCTCACAATTTCCCTCTAGATTTGGCTAGTGGCGAGACTACACCTGTCGCTATGACTGCACCAGCTATAAATGGTTAAAGTTATGGCTTTAATTTAAAGCGATCGAAAACGCCCTTCTTCGGAAGGGCGTTTTTATGTAGGTAGTAAAACAATTAAGCCTAACAAACTTTTTACTTAAGTCCCCATATAGCAAAATGCTTGGAGTAAAGATGCTTTCAATTGCTTATCGTTCACCTTTTCAATAAGTCTCAACGGTAGCTGCTTAGATTTTTCTGACGTTAATTCGCATATTAAATCGACTAGCTTATCTGTATAGATCTTATTTTCGGTAAAATATTTCTCGACCCATAAAGCAATAATGTCGCTAACTTCGGGAGAAAATCCACAGCCAGTAATTCTATACTGACCGACGTTGTAAAGTGCAGTAGCTACTTCTAAGACAGATTCTTTTTGTCGTACTTGTTCGGAGTTCATAACTGCCAGCGCTAGCTTATTACCTTCCTCTTCAGTAATATCAGCATTTAAGTTTAGAGCAGTTTTCAATGATTCCACTGTTTTCTCCTAGTGCATTATAGAAGTTAAATATAAAAAAGAGCGATCGCCTTAAGTCTAAACTGCGATCGCTCTTGATAAAAATAAGTTAATGTAACTCTGTCAATTATTTAGCCAGTTCACCGATAGTAGGTGCTTGAGCTAGAGTAACTTGCTTTTGCTGAGCCACAATTACCTGAGACTGACGAACGTTAGCATTAATTGCCACTGTCTTCACGTCATACATCTGAGTAAAAAGCTTCGGATAGAGTCCAATACCAACAATCATGATTAGGAAACAAGCTGCGATAAATATTTCTCTAGTATTAGCATCATCGAAAGGTGCTTCCCCAGGTAAAGCACAATTGTTACCAAAACATACTGCAGGTTCGTTGGTAGGTTTTGTTAATTTTAGTTGGTCAACATCACAGGCTAAAGCTTCATTCGAGTTGAAGAATACCAGTCTTAGCATAGAAAGTAGATAGATAGGAGTCATGATGATTCCAATCGCTGCCAAGAAAATCATTGCTGTGGAGAAGGTTGGGCTGTATACATCATTAGTAGCCATACCGACAAAGATAGCAATTTCACTGGCAAAACCGCTCATTCCAGGAAGCGCAAGAGATGCCATTGCAGCAGCAGTAAATAAAGCAAATGCTTTCGGCATTACCAAGGCTACACCGTCCATACGATCCATAAACAGAGTGTGGGTGCGATCGTAAGTTACTCCCGTCAGGAAGAACAGTACAGAAGCAATTAAACCGTGGGACAGCATTTGCAGCATTGCACCACTAGTACCGATATCTGTAAAGGAAGCAATTCCTATTAAGACAAATCCCATGTGGGACACAGAAGAGTATGCCAAACGGCGCTTCATGTTTGTCTGGGCGAAGGAGCTAAAACCACCGTAAACAATATTGATTACACCCAAGGTTGCCAATAAAGGAGCAAAATAAACGTGGGCATCAGTTAGCAATTCCATGTTGAAGCGAATTAAGCCGTAGCCACCCATCTTCAGCAGCACACCCGCCAAGATCATTGAGACAGGAGCAGAAGCTTCTCCGTGAGCGTCTGGCAGCCAGGTATGAAAAGGAAAGATAGCTAGCTTAACGCCAAAGGCAATTAACAGTCCTGCATATAGAGGAAGCTCCAATGCTAGAGGATAATCTTTAGCAGCTAGAGCAGCAATATCAAAGGTTAGATTATCGCCATAGAAAGCCATTCCCAAACCTGCAACTAGAATGAAGATAGAAGCTGCTGCGGTATAAAGTAGGAATTTAGTGGCTGCATAACGACGCTTTGAACCACCCCAAATGGAAACTAACAAATAGACGGGGACTAGCTCAAGTTCCCACATAACAAAGAATAGCAACATATCCTGAGCCACGAAAACCCCAACCTGTGCCGAGTATAGTACCAACATTAAGAAGTAGAACAAGCGAGGCTTGCGATCCACTTGCCAAGCCGATAACATCGCTAGAGTCGTTACAAATCCTGCTAATAAGACTAGGGGTGCAGAGATACCATCTACCGATACCGACCAGCTAACTCCTAATTGAGGAATCCAGCTATAGCTTTCTGTTAACTGGAATTGAGCGCTACTGGCATCGTAGTTGTTCCAGAAAGCGTATCCCATCAGGATAAAATCTATAATACCGACGCTGAGAGCATACCAGCGAATGGTTTTACCATCTTTGTCGGGAATAAGAGGAATGGCAAAGGCTGCCACTAAAGGGAAAAGGATTATCGCGGTAAGCCAGGGAAAATGAGCTACCATTTGTTAAGTTTTTTAGTAAATATTCATGTGTTAATAAAAGTATATAATATATTAACGTTTGTTAAGAACATTATTGTGCTTACTCGACAAATTTAAGCTGAATTTTATCAAATTTAAAACAAACCGATCTGTAGCTGGTTTTAAACCCTAAAAGGTCTTTGCTATAAGATATACAGCTAGTTTTCAAGCCAGTCTGCTAGCTCTATCAACGGAGAGAAGACAGCTATAAGTCTAAAGATATATTTATAGGTAATGCTAATTACTAAAGATAGACTGTTAAGCGCTAGCTATCAATTTCTGCTAGGATGCCGTAGGCAAGCTCGTGCAGGTATTTTTGACGCTCGATTGTTTTAGGGCTGGGTTTTAGATCGAAAGTTGCTAGCATGTCTCTCCAACGATAAGACCAGTCGTGCTTAAGTAAACAGTTCGCTACATTACGACGACTAATGCGCTCTAAGCGATCTGGTTGAGCATCCAGTTCGGCGATCGCTTCTACCACATCCGTACCCGACAAATCGACCTTGATAATTGGATCTTCCCAGTCAAAATAGCGAGGGAAAGCTTCTCCCGCAGGAGGCATACCGACCATGACCGTACCTGCTGCTGCACCTTCAAAAAAGCGATAGCCAATCTCTTGAGTTCCTCCCGTTTCGACCGTGGAGTTAAACTTGGCGTAGTTGGTAATGTTGTAGCGACTGCGTTGAAACAGGTTAGCCAGTAAGATACGGTGTTCTCTAGGGTTGCCGATTTCTAGTTTGCCTCTGAGAGTGTCGTGATAGTAAAAGAAGTTATCTTTGGCGGCTCTTTGAACTAGAGCGTCATGAATATTTTGCGATCGCCGACCGACATAAGATACATCAATAGAACGTCGGGGGGGATTGGGATAAGGCGAAAAACGCAGAGTATCAACCGCAGGTGGAACATAGGTAACGGGCGGGTCGATCAGCTTACTCAAACCCTCAACGCACTGAGTAACGCCTAAAAATACATGGTCGAAGTTTGACCATGGCTCTCTAAATAGACGCGCCATTTCTAAATCTGGTTTCCACATCTCGGTAATGAAGCAGGCTGTGTGACGACACTTTTCTCGCCAGCCTTTGATTGATTCGAGTAGATGAAACTGAAACGGATTATCGAGAACGGCAAACAATAGATCGTATTCCTGCTCCAGCACCAACTCTTTAGGGAAGGAAGCAACTTTTTCGGCAATGTTATCCGAACCGCCAAGAAATTTAACGCCACGATAGACTTTACAGCCGATGTCATGCGCGCGATCGGGAGTCGGAACAAAAAGCTGTGCTGAGCCTAAATCAGTCAGCAAGTCTTCCAGCTCGTAGATACAGCAGTTGGCTGCCTGGAAACGAAATCCACGAACTGAAACGACCAGGACACGTGGCGATCGATTCATATCTGTAGTTGAAGAACTATTAGACATAGTGATGAAATTTAAAAGCTAATATTTACGGCTTCAAGACAAGGTATTTAACAGTAATATACGTTTTTAACCCATTAAGTCGTTCATTGGCTATCAACTTTAATTCATTTCATCAGAATTTTACCGAGCAGCATACTTTTCTAGGTATTAGTTCAGCAGCGAATGCAGGTCAACAATAAAACTAACTTGTTTACTGTTCTAATTTGGTCAGGTTAGCGCTTTGATAATAATGTGTCAAAATTTGATGATAATTTATTCCTTTCTGTGCCAAATAGTAAGCACCCCATTGGCTCAAACCAAGTCCGTGTCCAAAACCACGACCTTTAACATTTAGATTCTCGCCATCGGTAGAAATCCGAAACAGAGTACTGCGAAGGTCGAGAACTCTTCTCAAGTCCTTTCCGCTAACGGTCGCGCTACCGCGATCTCCTGTTACGTCCATCGTAATTACTCGACCATGAGGAGTCATCTTCACAGGCTGTAAACCCTTAATTTTGCCAATACCCGCGACCAAACTTTGAATCTTACTGACAGGAATTACCTGCTGCCATTCAAACACTGGAGATTCATGGTCGTAATCAACTACGGCTCTCAAATACGGTAAAGGCGAAGTCCAAATATCCTCAACATTTTCTGTATATCCACCCGAAGAAGAATGGAACGCCGCTAAAATAACTTTCTCGTCGTAGGTCATAATCTGACCCAAGGTACTATTTACCGCCTCATGAGTAGTTGTATATTCGCTGTCCAAACCCTTATAAACTTGAGTCCCAATTGTGGTATCAACATCATAAATTCCGTTAGACTCTCTGCTTTGTTTGTAAAGAGCATAAGATCGGGCTGCTACTGCTTGAGCCTTGAGAGCTTCAATCGGCCAGCTAGAAACTGCTTCTGCACCCACCACGCTATATAAATACTGCTCTAAATCGACATGATTAATTGCGGTAATGCCGTCATCTTGGAGAATTAGCTGAGTCGTTCCCCGATACCAGCGATCGCCAATCCAGACATAACCATTATTCTCTGGTTCGATAATCAATTCTCCCGCACCAACGCGGTCGGCAAGAGTAATTGTATCGCCGTCTAACCTAGCAGCTAAAGCGGACATTGGATCGAGTTTTCCTAGTTGCTTGCCCGATGCATCTTTAACAATCGCATTGGTAGAGCTACCGATTTTGATAGTATCGACATCTTTCTCGATCGCTACCTTTAGATCGATCGCCTGTGCAGGCAAAATGATTAACAGCCAAAGTAGAGCAGATAGCCAGGAAAGCCTGTTTGAAGCTAAAAATTTGAGAACGCAATTAGTTGATTTGTAATTCTGCAATATCATACTATCGATGGTTGCCACCATAAAGGATCGCCACCAATATCTTGCGTCATTTTAAAGGCAATGACAATAGAGATTTTTCCGATATTTCTCTAAAAAAACGTTTAGCTATACCTATCTGTCTACTGCCAAATAAAATCTAATTCGATCGCCAGTTTGGGCAAAATATCATCGTCTGAAACAACAGCAGGCTTATTGATTACTTCAATAGCTTTGTCTAGTCGATAAATTTCTACTTGCTGAGACTGAGGATTAATCAGCCAGCCTAACTTCACGCCATTATCTCGATACTCTCTCATCTTTGCTTGAGTGTCTTTTAAATTATCGCTGGGGGACATTAACTCTAAGACAAAATCTGGGGTCAGAGGTAGAAATTTTTTCTTTTCTTCTTTACTGAACCTTGCATCTCTTCCTTTAGCTATCCAACTTACGTCAGGCGATCGTATTGCACTATTAGGGAGTATAAAGCCTGTAGAAGAATCACAAACTACCCCAAGCTTATACTGTCGATTCCAAATGCCAAACTGAATCAGCAAATCGGCATTATTTTTCCCAGTCTCATATCCAGTTGGAGACATAATCAGCAATTCTCCGCGATCGTTTGTTTCCAGCCTCAATTCGGGATTTAGCCGACATAGCTGTTCAAAGTGTTCGACAGTAATCTTTGGCGCTAACGGTTGTAAGTTTAAGGTGTAGGTATTCATCGCTCAAGTTGATAACAGAATACTTCTTTAATATAAGAGATGTAGTTAAGGCGATCGCTAATTTGATTATTACCGTTTTAAAATAGTGTGTAGCAACGAAAGCTACTCATGAATAATTCTCCTTCAGAAATTCCCAGAGAACATTTAATCGATTTATTAAAGAGCGATCGCGTTTCTAATTCTTTGCTCGATTGGGCTTCTCGACAATGCGATCGAGAAATTTCTTTGGCAATGTTAATGAACCAGAAAACATCTCAACAGCATTTGGAAAGTTTGTTTGAGACTTTTGATAATTTTATAATCAACAAATATGGAGTAACTAAAAACTATTATCTTAATATTGAAAATTACGAACAATATCGAGATTATTGGGACGTTTTAAATAGCATCGAACATCACATAAATTGGGAGCAGAAACAACTAAACAATAATTGGCAAGAAGATATTATTTATGAAATTAGTGCTTTAAAGTACTCTGAGTTCTATATAAACAGGAATATAGCAAAATTTATAGGCTTTAATAATAACGATTTACTTCAAAGCTATCGACTATATGACCAGCTTAGGTGGAGAGTGAAAAAGAAATTAAAATTTATACCTTTAGCTAAAAAGATTATCACGAGGGAGCTTGCTAACGGCGACTCAGTAAGTGACTTGAAACAAATTGCCTTGACTTCAGATAATTATAAGGTGCTTATTCAGGTAGTTTTAAACCCCAGTACAAATATTGAGATATTAGAAATATTAGCCAAAGATATAAACTGGGACGTTCGCTTGGCTGTTGCTATGAATTATAAAACGCCTCTAACCATTATTGAAGCATTAGCTGAAGATGAGAATGAAGAAGTACGTTATGGCATACTCAGTAATCCTAATTTAACTCAAGAGATATTTTACCGTTTGATGCCAGATATTTACGGACATTGTGATTATTCTCTACATCGTCTATTAGCTTTTTTAAATCCTAATATATCTCGTGAAACATTAGAACAAAATGCTAGTTCTTTACTCTGGAACGAAAGATTTGCGATCGCCGTTCATCCAACTACGCCAGAAGAAACAGTTAAAAAGCTTATCTTAGATGGCAATATTTATGTTCGTACCGTTGCCTCAGAGCGTTTGTCTAGTAATTAAAGTATAAAATTACAAACTAAGTACACGGATATATAGGCTCAGATCGAGATTGCTGGCAATTGTTATATCTGAGCCATTAGCTAAATATCAGTTGTTTTTAGTTCAGAGCTTCGGCAGTATCGGGAGATTTAGCCAGTTCTTCTAATCGATCTTGCTGATCTTGGGAGATGCAGGATTGAACCATCACATCGATATCTCCTTCTAGGGAATTCGCTAGAGGAAAGTTTTTACCAAGCCGATGATCGGTAATACGATTATCCTTGTAGTTATAGGTACGAATTTTCTCAGAACGAGATCCTGTACCTACCTGCGCCAATCTCAAACCCCTTACTTCTTTTTGCTGTTCTGCCAGTTCGATCTCGTATAACTTAGCGCGCAGAATTTGCATTGCTCGCTCTCTGTTTTGTAATTGCGATCGCTCTTCGGTACAAAAGATTCTAATTCCTGTCGGTTTATGGATTAAATCCACCGCCGTTTCTACCTTGTTTACGTTTTGTCCACCCGCACCGCCAGAACGAGCGGTTTTCAACTCAATATCTTTAGCATCTATTTTTACTTCTACGTCATCTACTTCTGGCATCACGGCAACAGTAGCGGTAGAAGTGTGAACTCTGCCACTAGCTTCGGTTTGAGGCACTCGCTGAACTCTGTGTACTCCTGCTTCAAACTTGAGTTTACTGTATACAGAATTACCTGTAACTTCGAGAATAGCTTCTTTAAAGCCACCCATATCGGCAGAGGATTCACTAAGCAGAAAGACTTTCCAGTTTTGAGTCTCCGCATAGCGAGTATACATCCGTACTAAATCTCCCGCCCAAATACTAGCTTCGTCGCCACCAGTACCCGCGCGAATTTCTAGCATGATATTTTTATCATCGTTAGGATCGCTAGGCAGTAGTAAGACTTTAAGCTTGGCTTCTAATTCTGCTAGCTGTTCTTCTAGTTCGCTAGCTTCCATACTCGCCATTTCTTTCATCTCAGGATCGACTGCTTCCTTGAGAATCTCTTTTGCGCCTTCTAATTCCTCGGTTGCTGACTGCCATTGCTGATATGTATTGACCGTTTCTTCTAGCGAAGAACGAGCTTTAGCTATCTTCTGTAGTTCGTCTGGGTTCGTCGCAATATCTGGATCTGCCAGACGCATGGTAAGTTCTTGGAAGGTTTGCTCTACAGATTTTAATTTGTCTAATAGGTATGCTTCTGCCATTGGTTTTCTCCAATCAAATTAATTAAAATGATTTACCGCGGAAAATATATCGAGATACAACAAACCCAGCAGTTAATCGCAACTAACTACTGGGTATATATTTTGTCCCGAACGGCTAATTCTCAGCTTCAGATTTAGACTCTGTATCTGTGTTAGTATCTGCTTCTGCTTCTTCACTGCTAGCATCGAGCATCCCATATTTACGTAGGAAGCGATCGACTCGCCCTTCAGTATCGATGATTTTCTGTGTACCAGTGTAAAAAGGATGATTACCAGACCAAACATCAACGCTGATTTCTGGCTGAGTTGAGCCAACGGTCATTACTACTTCGCCGTTGCAGATAACCTTGGCATCTGGATACCAAGTAGGGTGTATTTCAGGTTTAGGCATTTTCTGTTCCCAAAGGTTTGATTTTAATTTCTAAGAGAGCTAATAGCAGATGGCTGATAGCTGATAGCTCAAACAATTTATCGTTTGGAGAATTGAGGTGCTTTGCGGGCTTTCTTCAAACCATATTTCTTTCTTTCTTTACAGCGAGGATCGCGTGTTAGAAAGCCTTCTGTTTTCAAAGGGGTACGATTGTTAGGATCTTGCTTACACAAGGCTCTGGCTACACCAAGTCTGACTGCATCTGCTTGACCAGTCAATCCGCCACCATGAGCATTGACCAGAATGTCATATTCGCTTTCAAAGCCCAAAGTCTCAAGAGGTCCTTTAATCGACATGAGATAGCTAGGAATGCGATTGAAATAATCTTCGCCAGACTTACCGTTGACGACCAGATTACCGTCGCCTGGCACAAGGCGCACTCTAGCGATCGCTGATTTACGACGACCAGTCGCCCAATATACTACTTTATCTTGTGTTTCCATGTCTTAGTTTTTCTGAGGAATAGTGTTGACAGTCAAAGTCTCAGGATTCTGGGCAGCATGAGGATGATCTGACCCTGTATAAACTTTGAGTTTAGTGAATAGTCTACGTCCCATTACGTTCTTGGGAAGCATACCCTTTACAGCTTGCTCGACAATACGTTCGGGAATTCTTTGCTGTAGCTGATCGAAAGTTTCAGTTTTCATGCCCCCTGGTCTGCCAGAGTGACGACGATATAATTTCTGTTCGTTTTTTCTGCCCGTTACCACAACTTTCTCGGCATTGATGACAATTACAAAGTCACCAGTGTCCATGTTAGGCGTAAAACTAGGCTTATTTTTACCGCGTAGAATCGTAGCAATTTCCGTAGCTAGACGACCGAGGCGCTGACCTTCCGCATCAACTACATACCATTTATAGTCTAGAGTGTCTTGAGTAGGGAGGGGGGTTTTGTTCATCTTCTGTGATAGTATTTTGTGGATTATTTTAAATATCAGGGTCTACTGAACTAGGTTGAAAGTTGGTTGAGTATCAAACCATAGCGGTTGCGGAAAAGGAAAATCAGGATAGCCGACTCTTAGCAAGCAAAGACCTTTAGCAGGAGCAGAGTACTTTACTTCCGAGCGACGTTGGTTTCGCCAAATTTCTGTAAAGTTCTCAGGCGATCGCTTTTCTACTCCGACCTCCACCAGCATTCCCACCAGCAGACGCACCATTCCGTATAAAAAACTATTTGCCTGAATTTCAAGGTAGACGAATGCCCCTTTACGGTAACATTTAGCAAACTGCATTTCTACCTGAGAATCTAGACGATCGGAACCAGACCTCTTAAAAGCAGCGAAACTATGTTCTCCCAATAACGGGTCTAGAGCCTGCTGCATTAGAGATTCGTTTAAAGCCGACTGATAATAGTGCCAGCAGGTCTGAGAAATAAAGACGTTGGGTTGCTTATCGGTATAGATTGTGTAGCGATAGCGTCGCCAAACAGCCGAAAAACGAGCGTGCCAATTGTCATTGACTAAAGCCGAAGCCCTTATTAGTATACCCTCTGGCAGCCTTGCGTTGATTATTTTTGCCCACTTATGAGCTGGTATTGGTCCAAGATACTCAAAGTGTGCTACCTGAGCAGCAGCGTGAACTCCTGCATCAGTCCGCCCCGCACCGTAAATGTTTATTTCATAGCCAGTGACGCTGGAGATCGCTAATTCGATATAGCCTTGGATACTTACCCGATCTGGTTGCTTCTGCCAACCATGAAAGTTAGTTCCTAGATATTGAATTAGTAAAGCTATTCTCATGAACAATCTCTGTCAGCAGCTCGCCATCGATCTAAGGTCTAAACTAGTTCGATGATCGCCATCTCAGCATTGTCCCCGCGACGACGCTTAGTTCTGACGATTCTGGTATAGCCACCATTTCGAGAAGCATAGCGCTCTCCTACGGCATTAAATAGCTCGCTGACCAAATCTTTGTCGTAGATATAGCCTAACGCCTGTCTTCTAGAGGATAGAGAACCGTCTTTTGCCAGAGTGATCATTCTATCTACTTCACTTCTTACCGCTTTGGCACGAATGAGAGTAGTTTTGATTTGACCGTGACGAATAATTTCCGTTGCTAAGGAACGCATCAAAGCCTTCCTTTGATCCGCTGGCAGACCCAGCATCTTGACCTTACATCGATGTCGCATGATTAATAATTTTACTAATTTATTATTTACTTACCTGATTTTTCTTGTGCCAGAGTAATTCCCAAGCGCTGTTGTAGAGCTTCGATCACTTCATCTGCCGATTTCTGACCAAAGTTCTTAATTTCTAAGAGGTCTTCTTGGGTATAGTCAAGCAGGTCGGAGACTGAGTTTATCTGCGCTCGTTTTAGGCAGTTGTAAGCTCTTACCGATAGCTGTAATTCTTCGATCGGAATTTGGCTAGTAGGATCTTCGTCTGGCTCAAAATCTGGGGGTATTGGTTCTAGAGTTAAATCTTTTAAAGGATTAAACAAATCGACGACAATCCCAGCAGCCTGAGACAAAGCATCTTCTGGTTTGATACTGCCATTTGTCCAAATTTCCATCAGCAACCGTTCGCGAATACCAGAACCATCTACTCTGGCATCTTCCACGCTATAGTTGACCTTAGTTACAGGCATAAACACAGCATCTATTTGGAGGAAGTCTAACGAACTTCCTTCCTCTTTTCCCCGTTCGACTGCACGATAGCCCTTGCCTTTTTCTACCTTAAATTCCATTTCTAGGCTCGTACCTTCGGCAATAGTCGCTACATATTGATTCGAATCCACCGTCTCTACTTCAGAAGGTAGCTCAAACTGGGCAGCAGTAACTGTTCCTGGTCCAGTTGCGACTAAACGACCGATCTGAGGCTGATTAGTGTAGCTTTTAAGAACGATTTCCTTCATATTGAGGATAATCTCTAAAACGTCTTCTCTAACTCCCTCAATTGTGGCAAATTCATGAGTAGCAAAGCCAAACTTGTGTTCCTGCCTGCTTTCATCCTTTGCCATTCCCCCGCCGATACGAATTGCGGTAACGGCTGCCCCTTCTAAATTAGACAGCAGTACTCTTCTTAGAGCGTTGCCTAAAGTCGTTCCCTGACCACGATCCAAAGGTTCTAAGACAAACTTACTATACTGATGCTGATTTTTTAGGGTTTTAGACTCTACACACTCAATTTGAAATTGCGCCACAGGCTGCTCTCCCTCTTATTCGACAAGCGATTTGATAAATTAAGATTGACGTGGTTGCACGATCGCTCTGCAACTGACAAACTCTGGATAATTAACTAAAGGTTAGACTCTACGTCGCTTTGGTGGACGACAGCCATTATGGGGAATAGGTGTTACATCACGGATTAAAGTAATTTCTAAACCTACACCCTGTAAAGCTCTAATTGCAGTTTCACGACCTGCACCTGGACCACTGACCATCACCTCTACCTGACGCATGCCTTGATCCATAGCGCGTCTTCCCGCGCTGTCGGCAGCCGTCTGAGCTGCGAAAGGAGTACCTTTTTTCGCTCCTTTAAAACCGCTTGCTCCCGCAGAAGACCAAGAGATGACATCGCCCCTGATATCGGAAATAGTGACGATGGTGTTATTAAAAGTGGACTGGATATGCGCCACACCATTTGGCACATTTTTTTTATTCTTTTTCGCACCAGTTCTTCGTTTTGGTTGCGCCATTTTGCTTTATTTGTAATGTAGTTATACTTGATATCTGCTTTTAGCGGTTTATTTCTTACCTGGAGCTTTTTTCTTACCTGCAACAGTAAGCCTTCTGCCTCTTCTGGTACGAGCATTTGTTCGGGTTCTTTGACCTCTTAAAGGTAGACCCATACGGTGACGACGACCACGATAAGTACCAATATCAGCTAACCGCTTGATATTCATCGCTTCCCAACGTCTCAAATCCCCTTCTACCTGATAATTATCCTCAATGTAGGTTCTAAGCTTAGTTACATCTTCATCGGATAAGTCTCGCACTCTTATGTCTGGATTAACTCCAGTTGCTGCGATCGCCTTTTGCGCCCGCGATAAGCCCACACCAAAAATGTAGGTCAGCCCGATCTCTACTCGTTTATCACGAGGAAGATCTACGCCAGAAATCCTTGCCACGTTGTTACTCCCTAATTACTGCTGGTTACTCTACTTTGCTGACTTTTCTCAACTGCTTCAATCGTACTTGAGAATTTTCTATCCTTGGCGTTGCTTATGCTTTGGATTACTGCTGCAAATCACCATAACTCTGCCGCGTCTTTTGATCACGCGACACTTTTCGCACATTCTTTTTACTGATGGTCTAACTTTCATGCCTTACTTTGGCCACACTGCAAGCCTATTATTATATGAATTAATTTGGAACTGTGTCAAACTGCCAGCTACTAGCTTGGCAATGTTAACGACTATTTATTTTTGAGACGGTAGGTGATCCTACCTTTGGTTAGGTCATAGGGAGTTAGCTCCACTTTGACGCGATCGCCTGGTAAGATCTTGATATAGTTTCTGCGAATTTTCCCAGAGATATGAGCCAGGACGTTGAAACCATTATCTAGATCGACCCGAAACATGGCGTTAGGAAGAGATTCTGTCACCGTCCCTTCCATTTCAATTAAGTCTTGTTTAGCCAATTATTGACCTCCGTTACTGCTAAATAAATAATGAACGGCAGTCACTATTTATTGTTTTATTGGGCAAGCTGAACCGCCCTATCTTTTTTTCAGCGCTCTGATTATTTTTGCTTCAGACATTAAGGATTCGAAGCAGCTTCAGAAATTGAAATCTTACTTGCTGCCAAGCCGATATTTTGCTAGGCAATAGCTTGACTTAGTCTTTTTGTTACCTCTTCCATAGTCTGATTTCCATCAATAATTTTCAAAGTTTTTCTCTGTTGATAAAAATCGATTACTGGTACGGTATCCTGATGATAAACTTCTAAACGACGACGAATAGTTGTTTCATTATCGTCCTTCCGCTTTCTCTCTAATAGCCGAGATACCAAAACTTCATCTGGTACTTCCAGATTTAGAACGCAATCGGCATTTTGATTCAATTGAGCCAGTAACTCTTCTAAAAATGCAGCTTGATTGACATTACGCGGAAAACCGTCGAGTATCCAGCCTTCTGCTGCATCCTCATAGGACAAACGATCTTGGATTAAGCCTAAAATTAATGCATCTGGAACTAACTCTCCCCGATTCATATAATCTTTCGCCTGTTTTCCTAAAGGAGTTCCTTGAGCAACGGCTGCCCGCAATATATCTCCCGTAGAAACATGAGGAATTTCGTGATTTTCAGATATTATCTGAGCCTGAGTTCCTTTCCCAGCACCAGGCGGTCCTAAAAATATTAATCGCTTTGACATATCGTAAAACCGCTTTGCGGTCAGCTATAGGCTATAAGCACGGGGCTATTTATCGCCCCAAACGCGAAGTGCGCTTGCCCCGAGCGGGCTGTAGCTATAAGCTAGACAAGAGAATACTCATCAGTAATCTCAAGACTCAATGCCTAAAGCATAAAGCTATTGTCTAAATGGAAATGTTAATGAGCAAGTCCGAAGTAAAATCCAGACCTGCTGATTTTGCCAGTTTCCTTACTACTGCTTGACCATTCCTTCATAACGTTGAGAAATAACGTAGGTTTGAATCTGCTTAGCGGTGTCAATTGCCACACCAACCAGAATTAGCAAAGATGTCGCCCCAAATCCGCTAAAGACAGTAGTTCCTGCAGGAATTGCGCTTTCAACTAAAGTTGGAACTGTTGCTACCAAACCCAAGAAAATAGCACCTAACAAAGTCAAGCGATTTAACACCTTCTCTAAGTAGGCGCTAGTTGCCTTTCCTGGTCTGATACCAGGAATAGAAGCACCCATCTTTTTGAGGTTTTGCGACATATCGACAGGATTGACGATCAAGGAAGCATAAAAATAGCTAAAGAACAGGATGAGAACCAGGTAGACAACTACATAAGCCCAGTTCCCTGGCTGGATTGCTGCTGCGACTCTAGCAAATATTTCTCTGATAGGACCGTTTCCTGGCAAAAATCCGATCAGTTGTGCGGGTAAGAACAATACAGATGAAGCAAAAATAATTGGCATTACTCCACCCTGATTTAATCTCAAGGGAAGATAGTTGCTTCTTTCTCGATAAACTCTTCTACCTACCTGACGCCGGGCAGAAATGATCGGAATCCGACGAGTTCCTTCTTGAATAAAGACAATTCCCACAATCATAGTTAGAAAAACTAATAGCAGGACAATCACTTGTGCTATTTCCGCTCTGCCACCGCTTTGAGCAAACTCAATCGTGGTAGCTAAAGTTCTAGGCAAGACGGCTACAATGTTGACAAAAATTAGTAGTGAAGCACCGTTACCAATGCCTTTTTCGGTAATTAGCTCCGAAATCCACATGACAAACATCGAACCAGCGGTCAAAGCTAAAACTGTCTCGCCGATCGGGAAAATGCTTCTCTCAATAATGCCGTTGTTTACCAGTAGACCCAGAGTAATACCAAAGCTTTGGATAATTGCACCACCCAATGCTACATAACGGGTGATTTGCGATATCTTGCGTCTTCCCGCTTCTCCTTCATTTTTTTGCAGATCCTCTAAGCTAGGAATGGCGGTTGCCAGCAGTTGCATGATGATCGAAGCATTAATAAAGGGCAAAATTCCCAGGGCGAATATACCTAAAGCTGAGATTCCTCCACCAGTAAAAATGTCTAAGAACCCAACAATAGAGGAGTTGCTCGAATTGCCAATAAACTGACCGAATAATTCGCGATCTATGCCAGGGACGGGAATAAATACGCCCAGTCTGACCAAAATCAGCAACCCAATGGTAACGAGCAGCCGACCTCTTAGACCTGCTGCCTGCGCCATCTGCAAGAATGTCTCTTGTGCTGATGGAGTTTTTTCTCTAACCATACAGTACCTCTTTTATATACTTTGGTATTAAATAAGTTGTTTACGGAGAATCCTATATAAATTTTAGATAAATTTATTTTTTCACCTGCCCTTCTTATGATATACCAAATGCGGTCTAGGCTTACCTCGCAATAACTTCGCAGCTACCGCCAGCAGCCTCTATTTTTTGCTGAGCGCTTTTGGTAAAAGCAGCAGCTTTAACGTTTAATGCCACGCTAAGATCGCCATTGCCCAAAATCTTTAATGGACCATCATTAGTAGTAGCAATACCCTGTTCCAAGAGAGATTCTAGAGTTACCTCTGTGTTAGCTGCCAACGAACTAAGAGCCTCAACATTAAGGGTAGTGTAATGTTTCTGGTCGATCAGGGTGAAATGCTTGAGTTTGGGAACTCGGCGGTAAAGGGGCATTTGACCACCTTCAAACCCAGCCTTAGTTCCAGTACCAGAACGAGATTTTTGACCCCGCATTCCGAAACCACAGCTAGCTCCCTGACCTGCCGCAATCCCACGACCAACTCGGCGTTTGCGTCTTTTCGATCCCTCTTTGGGACTGAGATTTTCAAGTTTCATAGTTGTTCAGTGTTTAGTGAGCTAGGCGTATAGCTGTTCGATAGGAATATTTCTTTCCCTTGCTACTTCGCCAAAAGTACGAAGACTAGCCAGAGCATCAACTGCTGCCCTAGCGTTGTTTAGAGGACTATTTGAACCCAACTGTTTTGCCAAAATGTTTTTGACTCCAGCTAGTTCTAGCACGGTACGTACCGCACCACCGGCAATTACCCCAGTACCAGGAGAGGCAGGACGCATAAATACTTTAGCGCCACCAGCGATACCGTTAGTTACGTGGACAATTGAATTAGATTTGGTGAGAGATACTTCAACAAGCTGTTTCTTAGCATCGGCAACGCCTTTGCGTACTGCGCCAATGACATCAGCAGCTTTGCCTACACCAACTCCTACCTGTCCTTTTTCGTTGCCCACAACAACAATTGCACGGAAGCTGAGTTTTTTACCACCCTTGACTACCTTACTTACTCGACGAATTTGCACTACCCGCTCCTGCCAGGCAGAGTCTTTTTCGCGTCCTTTTTTGCGCGATTTATTATTAGCTTTAGCCATAATGATTATCCTTGATATTTTGCTCTAAAAATCCAACCCAGCTTCACGGGCAGCTTCTGCTAAAGCTCTGACTCGACCATGATAAAGGTTTCCACCGCGATCGAAGACGACTTTGGCTACGCCCTTTTCTTTAGCTCTTTGAGCGATTAACTTGCCAACTTCAGCCGAAACAGCCTGGGTAGAACCTTTGCTTTCGGTATTAAAGTCAGAAGCAGCAGCAAGGGTATGCTGTGCCACATCGTCAATTACTTGAGCATAGATATGATTATTGGAGCGGAATACACACAAACGGGGGCGTTCGGGAGTACCACTTACTTTTTTGCGTACCCGTCGATGACGGCGTTTTACTGATTCTTTGCGTGAAAGCTTCATAATTTCTACTTACCTGTCTTACCAGCCTTGCGTCTTACTTGCTCATCAAAGTAGCGAATCCCTTTGCCTTTATATGGTTCGGGGGGTCTGACTGCTCGGATACGGGCAGCAACGTTACCGACTACTTCTTTATTGATGCCGCTAATAATGACTTCTGTATTTCGATTTTCTACCGCTACGTCAATACCGTCGGGCATTTCCATTTCCACGGGCTTACTATAACCAACGTTGAGAGTTAGTTTTTTTCCTTGAGCCTGCGCTCTATAACCAACACCCTGGATCGAGAGGCGCTTTTGAAATCCTGTCGATACACCGTCAACCATATTGGCAACGAGAGTACGGCATAAACCGTGACGTTGGCGACCAATACGAGATGTATTGGTTGGATTAACAATTAGGTTGTCACCATCCTGCTTGACTTCAATCGGTTCGGGAATTTCTCTTTCTAAAGTTCCCTTTGGCCCTTTAATCGTGACATGCTGTCCTGATATTGTGGCGCTGACTTTATCGGGAATGGGGATCGGCAGTTTGCCAATACGAGACATAAATTTACTCCTGTTTAATTACCAGACGTAACAGAGGATCTCACCGCCAACTCCTTGACTGCGAGCCTCTCTATCGGTCATTACTCCGCGAGAAGTGGAAACGATCGCAATGCCAATACCGCCTAAAACGCGAGGAATATCTTTTTTACGAGAATAAACTCTAAGTCCAGGTTTGCTGACTCGTTTGAGGGTGCTGATAATTGGCTGGCGATTTCTGCCTTTATACTTTAAGGAAATTTCAATAAATTTTTGGGGAATTTCTCCCGTTTCTTCAAAACTGTCGATAAAGCCTTCACTTTGCAAAACTTGAGCGATCGCTTTTGTCATGCGAGTTGAAGGAACTCTAGTGGTTTGATGCTTGACCATACAGGCATTACGGATGCGGGTCAGCATATCTGAAATAGTATCGGTTGCTGCCATTATTTCCTATTTTTATTATTAGATACGCAGAGAAAGTTAATTGTCGCGGAAAGGCATTCCCATTTCTTTTAGTAAAGCTCGTCCTTCTTCATCATTAGCTGCGGAAGTGACGATGGAAATATCCATCCCTCGGATTTGATCGATGCTATCGTAATCAATCTCAGGGAACATAAGTTGTTCTCTAACTCCCAGACTGTAGTTACCGCGACCATCAAAACTTTTGGGGCTGATCCCGCGAAAGTCGCGAATTCGAGGTAAAGCTAAGGCAATCAAACGGTCTAGAAAAGCATACATTTTTTCGCCCCGCAGAGTCACCATAATCCCGACGGGCATTCCTTCACGGATTTTAAAGCTGGCGATCGCTTTTTTGGCTCTGGTAACTACGGGCTTTTGTCCTGTAATCACCGTTAGTTCGCGAATTGAAGATTCTAGAGCCTTGGCATTTTGCGATGCCTCGCCTAAACCACGGTTGATCGTGATTTTGACTACCTTAGGAACTTCGTGAACGTTCTCGAAGCTAAACTGTTCTGTCAGCTTGGGGACGATATCTTCTAAATATCTTGTTTTAAGTGGTTTTGGCATAATGATTGAAGTTTCTTACTTTCCTGGGCTTGGTCAGGAGACAATATTTTGAGGCGTAATTACTTACGCTTATTTGTCGATAATTTCGCCAGTTTTTCTCAACATCCGCACTTTTCGTCCGTCTTCAGTAAAGGTATAGCCGACACGGCTAACGGTCTTCTCTTTTTCTGAATAGTGCATCACGTTCGAGCTGTGAATCGGACCTTCAAAAGTGACAATCTGTCCTGATTCTCCTTCTTGCTGGGGCTTGACGTGCTTGGTGCGAACGTTTACGCCTTCGACAATTACCTGACTAGTTTTGGGGTTAGTACTGGCGATTTCGCCGACTTTTCCCTTATCACGTCCAGAGATAACTTGAATCGTATCTCCTTTCTTAACGTGCATTTTGTAGCGTGTAGGTGCTTTTTTTGCTTTTGCCATTTATATTACCTCTGGAGCTAAAGAGACAATTTTAGTAAAGTTGCGCTCTCTCAATTCTCTGGCGACGGGACCGAAGACCCGTGTGCCTCTGGGGTTACCCTGTTCGTTAATAATTACCGCAGCGTTGTCATCGAAACGGATGCTCATGCCGCTAGCACGACTAACAGAATGCTTAGTTCTGACAATCACCGCTTTGACAACCTCAGATTTCTTAACGCCCATGTTGGGTAGAGCGTCTTTGACTACTGCCACGACGACATCGCCGATAAAGGCATAAGGACTGTTACCTTTGCCTATAACCCGCAAGCACATTAGCTTACGCGCGCCACTGTTATCAGCGACATTTAAATAGGTCTGTTGTTGAATCATGATGAACTTCGACCAAGGAAATTTGGTTGATAAAAATTAGGACTGTTTGGATTCGATAATTTCCTCGACCTTCCAGCGTTTCGTTTTACTGAGGGGACGAGTTTCGACGATCTTTACGCGATCGCCAATTTTGCATTGGTTTTCTGCGTCATGAACCTTATATTTCTTCGTACGAACAACGATTTTGCCATACTTGGGGTGGGGAGAACGGTTTTCAATTGCCACAACAATGGTTTTATCCATTTTGTCGCTGACTACGTCTCCAACTCTTTCTTTTACTGCCATAATCTACTCTCCTTTTGCAGCAGCGATCTCGCGCTCGCGTTCTACGGTTAATAGCTGTGCCAAACGGTGTTTGGCGTGCTTGAATAAATGAGGTTTTTCTAACTGGCGAGTCGCTTGTTCTAATCTAAGCTGAAATAATTCTCGCTTGACTGATAGTATCTCTGCCGATAGAGCTTCGCCCTCTAAATTTCTAGCGTCTTCAATCTTTGGTAAAGCCATTATTTATAATCCTCGTCACGAGTAATAAATTTAGTCTTAATCGGTAGCTTTTGAGCCGCCAAACGCATTGCTTCTTTGGCTACATCTTCAGGTACACCAGCCATTTCAAACATTACTCTGCCTGGCTTGACTACCGCTACCCAAAATTCAGGCGAACCTTTACCCGAACCCATCCGTGTCTCTGCAGGACGCATGGTGACAGGCTTATCGGGGAAAATTCTAATCCAGATTTTTCCACCACGTTTTACGTAACGGGTCATAGCTCTACGAGCAGCCTCGATTTGACGAGCGGTAATCCATGAAGGTTCGATCGCCTGCAGGGCATAATCTCCGAAGTTAAGGGTGCTACCACGGTAAGCCATCCCTCTCATCCGACCACGGTGTTGCTTTCGATATTTCGTTCTTCTGGGACTAAGCATAATAGTATATTTTGCAAAAAGTCTTGTTAATAATTATTCTGAGCGATCGTCAAATTTCTGACGGCGACGTTGACGGCGGGGAGCTTGAGTCGGAGCAGCAGCTTCTTCTTGCCCAGGAATGATTTCGCCTTTAAATACCCATACCTTAACGCCTAAAATCCCGTAGATTGTTAAAGCAGTGCGGTAAGAATAGTCAATGTCGGCTCTAAGAGTATGTAGGGGAACTCGACCTTCCCTAACCCATTCTGTACGAGCGATTTCAGCACCGTTTAAGCGACCGCTAACCTGAATTTTGATGCCCAAAACTTCGGCTCTTTGCGCTCTTTGAATTGCCTGACGGACGACGCGACGGAAAGAAACCCGACGCTCTAGCTGTTGGCAAATATATTCGGCGATCAAAGCAGCATCCGCATCTACGCGGGGTACTTCAATTACATTGATGCGAATCTGACGATTGTTACCGACTTTGTCCTGTAGCTCGGTGCGTAGTTTCTCAATTCCCGAACCGCCACGACCTACTACCACACCAGGTCTGGCGGTGTGAATGGCTAGATCGATCTGATCGGCTTTACGCTCGATCTTGACCTGAGAAATCCCCGCATTGTTCAACTCTTTGTTGACATATTCGCGAATTAAACGGTCTTCTTGAAGTAATTCTGGATAGCGTTTAGCATCCGCGTACCAACAAGACTGGTGTTCTTTAGTGACTCCTAAACGGAAGCCCGTTGGGTGTATCTTCTGTCCCACAAATGTTTCCTCGTATAGTAATTATCAGTAAGTAAAATTAATCAGTTACTTCTGGCGCAACAGCCACAGTAATATGACAGGTTGGCTTACGAATTTGATAAGCTCGACCTTGCGCTCTGGGGCGATAACGTTTGAGAACAGGACCACCGTCAGCAAATGCTTGGCTAATCACTAATGTTGCAGGATCTAAACCGTTGTTATGTTCCGCATTAGCCACTGCCGATCTCAACACCTTCAGGATTGGGTCACAGGATTTGTAGGGCATAAACTCTAAAATAATTAGAGCTTCGCGATATTGACGACCGCGAATTTGATCTAATACTCGTCTGACCTTAAATGGGGACATCCGAATATATCTGGCGATCGCTTTGGTTTCGTTACTTGTATCTATTGCCATAGTTGATATTTACGATCTAGCGTCTCCCTTTCTTGTCGCCCTTAGCATGACCCCTAAAGGTACGGGTAGGAGCGAATTCTCCTAATTTGTGTCCCACCATTTGATCGCTGATAAACACGGGTATGTGCTGGCGACCGTTGTGAACGGCGATTGTGTGACCTACCATCAAGGGCAAGATAGTCGATGCTCTAGACCAGGTTTTGATGACTTCCTTTTTATTGCTCGTATTCAACTTCTCAATTTTTTTGAGGAGACTATCGGCAATGAAAGGTCCTTTTTTTAAAGAACGGCTCATAATTTGTAAATCGGTTTATTAACGACGACGACGGACAATTAATCTGTTGCTGGGCTTGTTTTTCTTGCGAGTTTTCTTACCCAAAGCTGGTTTGCCCCAAGGGGATACAGGACCGCTTCTACCAATTGGTGCGCGTCCTTCACCACCACCATGAGGGTGATCGCAGGGGTTCATCGCACTACCACGAACTTCAGGTCTTCTACCACGGTGGCGCATTTTACCTGCTTTACCGAGTTTTAGGTTGCGGTACTCGACATTGCCGACCTGTCCGATAGTGGCGTAGCACTCTTTGCGTACCATTCTCACTTCTTTAGAAGGCAGACCGATAGTTACATAATCGCCTTCTTTTGCCATTACCTTGGCAGCAGCACCAGCAGCACGAACAATTTGCCCGCCTTTACCAGCTACTAGTTCGACGTTGTGAACTGTCTCACCCAAAGGCATTTTTGCTAAAGGTAAAGCATTACCTATTTCAATTGGCGCATCTTCGCTAGCAATGATTGGCGTACCAACCTTCATGCCCACAGCAGCGAGAATATAGCGTTTTTCGCCATCCGCATACTGAACTAAAGCAATCCGCGCGTTACGGTTAGGATCGTATTCGATCGCAATTACCTCAGCCTGGATATTACGCTTGTCACGTTTAAAGTCGATGATGCGATAAAGACGCTTGTGTCCACCACCACGACGACGGCTAGTAATTACACCACGGTTGTTGCGACCCTTTTTGCGGTGATTATATTTGGTTAAAGACTTTTCTGGCTTACTCTTGGTAATTTCCGAAAAGTCGGGAACGACTGCTTGGCGAGTCCCTGGAGTATATGGTCTAAATGAACGAGTACCCATAATTTGCTAATTAGCTTTTTCGAGTTATTTACTTACGTCGTTATACGTCTGGGAACAGAGCGATGCTATCGCCTTCTTTAAGAGTGACGATCGCTCTTTTATACTGAGCTTTATATCCTTCAAATCTACCTACACGACGTTTTTTGCGCGGTAACTTGAGGGTATTAACTTTAACCACGGTGACATCAAACAGGCTTTCAATCGCTGCTCGAATATCGGGCTTAGTTGCTTTTGGCAATACGTCGAATACGTATTTACCCAATTCCATTTGAATTGTGCCTTTTTCGGTAATGATTGGCTTGAGGATTAAATCGGCTAACTCTCTATCATTGAGCCTAGTCTTATCTTTACTCGTCACCGTAAACCTCCTGAATCTGTTCTAGTGCGTCTTTAGAAATGACAATTTTGTTAGCGTGCAACACGTCAACTACGTTGAGGTTAGTCGCTTTAATCATCTTGACCTTAGCAATGTTGCGCGTAGACAAATTAACGTTGTCGGAAACCTCTTTAAGAATGAGCAAGACTTTCTCATTCTTATCTACACCCCAACCGCTCATAGCATTTAGAACTTCTTTTGTTTTGGGACGGTCTAATTCCGCACCAAAGTTCTCAACGATAATCATGTCTTCGGTGCGAGAGTTAAAGGCGGTTCTCAACGCCAAACGTCTCTCTTTACGATTCATCTTGGTGCTATAGTCTCTGGGTTTTGGACCAAAGATTACGCCACCACCACGCCATAGAGGAGAACGAATCGAACCCGCACGAGCGCGACCCGTTCCTTTCTGTCTCCAAGGCTTACGACCACCACCACGTACTTCTGCACGAGTTTTACTAGAGGCTGTACCTTGACGAGCGTTATTTAGCTGGCGGACTGCTGCACGGTGTACAATATGCTCCGCGTTTTCTGGCTTGGCTACTTTTAGCTCTAGGGATGCCTCGCCTGCATCTTCCCCCTGCCAATTTTTGACTACAAAATTAACCATCGTTACTTTCTACCTAATTTATTCTTCAATAACTAACTAGCTGTTATTACCGTCCGACGATGTTGCTGGGAGAAATACTAAGAAGAGATCCAGGCTTACCAGGAATTGCTCCCTTGATAAGTAGTAAATTCTGCTCTGCATCAACTTTGACGACTTTCAGCTTGCGAGTAGTTACCTGCTTACCGCCATAACGACCAGCCATTTTCTTACCAGGATAGGTACGACCAGGAGTAGTACCAGCACCAGTCGAACCAGGTGCGCGGTGACTTTTAGAACCGTGACTCATCAAACCGCGATGAAAGTTGTGGCGCTTGTGGTAGCCCGCGAAACCGCGACCCATTGTTTTACCACTGACATCAACAGTCGTTTCGGTATTAAAGATTTCAGAAATATCTAAAGCTTTGCCTAGCTCATAGCTAGCCGTATCATCTAAACGATATTCCTTGAGGTGGCGTACGGGAGTCGCGCCTGATTTGCTCAAGTGACCTAGTTCGGGTTTTGATAAAGCTTTTTCTTTCACCTCACCGTAACCAATCTGAATGGAACTATAGCCATCCGTTTCTTGAGTTTTGATTTGAGTCACTACACAAGGTCCAGCTTGAACCACAGTGACGGGAATTGCATTTCCAGTTTCCGTATCGAAAACTTGGGTCATGCCTACTTTAGTGCCAAGGATGCCGACAGACAAGAATTTAACCTCACTCTTTTTTGCAACACAATAAACCAGCTTAGAATCGTTTTATATTTATTCTCGGCTGACATACATTTACCGCAGGCTAATACCGCAAAACGGCATAGCTCCAACTGACGAAAAAATAGCCATCATGTTCAGCACTAGAAAAACCTAGTCAACATGATGTCCAGCAGCAAACATATAATTTTGTTTTTTAAGATTTACGATTAGCCCAGATCCGCTATACGCTTCTCCTGAAACTAAACTTTTAAAGTTACCTTGACCCTCTAAGACTTAAAAAGAACATAGTTCCTTCAGTTTCTTAAGGAGGTAGCAAATCCTATAAAATTTCTCACTAGCCCCATAACAAGGTTGTTTTTTGCTCTTACGCAGTGAAAACTCACTTCTTTAGCTTTTTAGCCAACATGATTGACTTTTCAAGCTGGGGGATGATTAGACTTTATATCTATATAGTGTGAGATTTGCCAGTTTTGACCACAATCACTAATGATACATGAAGCTATGCGTTTGTGGCAAGGATAAATTTTTACTGTTTTGGATTGAGAGGAGAAGGGCGATCTCAATTTCTAGTTCGATAGTTATCTATTCTTTGTCCCAACTGATTTTTACAGGTAGATTAACCGCGCTTCCTGGCAGAGACTGAAGAGGATTTGCATATGCATCGATATCGTATTTGAGATTTGTCAAATTACCTATACTCTCTGGCAACGACATTAATTTGTTACTAATCAAATCTATTGATTCGAGTAAAGCTAAATCACCTATACTTTCTGGCAAATTTTTTAAATGATTGTTGGCAACATTCAAATAGCGAAGATTTCTCAACATACCTATATTTTCAGGTAAAGATGTGAAATAACTACCTTCTAGTTCCAATTCCTTCAGGTTACGTAGTTCGGAAACAGCTTCTGGCAACCTAGATAAGAATGAATTTCCTGTAACTTCCAATTTTTTGAGCTTCATAAGCTTGCCAATACTTTTCGGTATAAAAGCTATCGAAGTATCGCTAATGCACAGATGCTCAAGGTTTTTAAGATTTCCTATAGTCTCTGGAAGATATTTAATTCCAGCACTAGAAGTACTTCCATGAATCTCTAATACTCGAAGATTAACAAGATCACCAATATCATCTGGAAGATATTTAATATCATGGCAATCGACTATAGCTAATTCTTGCAATTTGTTTAATTTGCCTATAGACGCAGGAATAATTGTTTCATATCCTGAAAAAGCACAAATATACAACTTCTTTAAGCTTTTTAAGTTTCCTATAGTATCTGGCAGCTTAGATCTTATAGATCCTCTAGAAGAATGAGGCGCAATATTGAGTTCAATTAAGTTAGAAGCTTGTCCTATAGATGCTGGAAAAACAAATTTAAAACTACGCGAAAAGTACAAATCCAATTTTGTTGCTTCTAAATCAATAGCATCTTTTATAATTTTCTCTAACTGTTTAATATTTTCTATCATTAGATATTCTGCAATATACTTTCATGTTTCGTTCTCATAGAAAGATAGAAGTTAACTAAATAATGACATATCATTAGTGATGTGCCATAAAGCAAGCATAGAAATAAATGTTCAACATCGATCGCATTACCTTCAATCCTAAAATAATGGCTGGACAAGCCTGTATTCGTGGAATGCGCGTTCCAGTTTCTTTGGTTTTAAATTTATTAGCCAATGGTAAAACTACAGAAGATATCATTGCCGACTATCCTTATTTAGAAGCAGAAGATATTCAGCAATCTTTAGTCTACGGTGCATGGTTGGCTAGAGAGCAATATTATCCGAAAGCAAGTGAAATAGCGGGATGAAATTTCTAGCAGATATGGGAATTTCTCCTCGAACAGTAGCTAGACTTAGACAGCAGGGTTATGATTCTGTTCACTTAGTCGAACAAGGTTTGGAAAAGCTTGAAGATCGAGATATTTTGCTCAAAGCTGAAAGAGAAAAAAGAATTGTTTTAACTGTCGATCTAGATTTCGGCTATTTGCTTGCTGTGAGTGGTGCAGAGTTACCTAGTGTTATACTCTTTCGCTTGGGTAATGAAAGCCGAGAAGTAATCGAAGAATATTTAGACGATGTTTTGTCTAAATGTAGTAAGGAGCTAGAAATGGGAGCAATTATTTCTGTAAAAGACGATGGCTTTAGAGTCAGATTATTACCAATCGAGTAATTTAAAACTGCGATCTCAATAAGATAAATTTCAGGCTAAAGGCGATCGCAATTATTTATTCATAGTGAAACCTACAAGCTAAAAAATCTATTTGGTTTTGATTGATTTGATAGATAAATCGATGTTCTAAATCTATTCTTCTCGACCAAATATTTACACCCATATATTTGAGGGGTTCGGGTTTGCCAATTCCTTTAAAAGGATCTTGCATTACCGCCGTTACCATATCTAGAATTTTGTTAGCTTTCTTTTTATCTTGTTTAAACCACCAACCTAAGTCTTCTTTGAATTGAGAACTAAAACCAGGAACGCGATAAACAATAGGCTGTAATGGCTCAACTTTATTCTTCTTCGGCTGTTTCTTCTTCGCCATCGATCCCTAATTCCTGCTTTAATTCTGCTAGTGTCTGAGGCTTTATTTTTCCTGACTGAGATTCGGCGATCGCATTTAACAAACGACTACCATTGGCAGGAGAACGTAAAAGATATACAGTTTCGATGAGGCTGGTTAAATCTGATTCAGAAATCAAAGCTACATTTTCGCCATCACGTCGGTTCACCATATACACCTGATGGTTTTGGGCTACTTGCTCTAGTATTTTGAAAAACCCTTTTCTAGCATCAGTAGGATTGGTAATTTCGTAAGAGAACATAAAAATATGTACGTATTAATGTACATAATATTTTAGCAAGATTAACCTTGCGATCGCAACTTACAAATACTCTTTATAGAGATCGCCCTTCAACCTACAAACGACGCTTACCAAATAAACCTTTTACTTCTCTGAGCAAAGTAGATTGACCCATACCGCTACTGGGATTGGTTAATAGTCCTTGACTGGGACTAAATAGCAAAGCCAAAATGAAAATAGCCGAGGCGACTAGGACGATCGCAGGACCCGAAGGCAGATTATAGTAGTAGCTGAGATACATGCCTGCAATGCTAGAGGTTACGCCGATCAAAATTCCCAGCAGCATGACTAAATGCAGGCGGTTGACCAACAGATAGGCACTGGCAGCAGGAGTAATTAGTAAGGATAGGACTAACACCACGCCGACAGCTTTGAGACTAGCCACAATAGTTAAACCGATTAAAATCATCAGTCCCAAATCTAATAAACCGACGGGTAAACCTACCGCCTGCGCGCCCAATTTATCGAAGGTATAAAACAGTAGTTCTTTATATAGTAGGCAAACTACTAGTAGAACTATACCTGCAATAATTAGCGTATCTCGAACTTCGCTACTGTTGACGGCAAGAATATTGCCAAAGAGGAAGTGGTTGAGGTCAATCTTGTTATCTTTTTGGACGACGGTGATCAAGGTAATTCCCAGGGCAAAAAATGCGGAGAAGACAATACCCATCGCCGTATCTTCTTTAATATTGGATCTGGTACTAATAACGTTGATCAGCACTGTACTAATAATTCCTGCAATAAACGCGCCTAAAAATATATTTGCGCCGACCAAATAGGCGATCGCCAAACCAGGCAGAACAGAGTGGCTGATAGCATCCCCTAATAACGCTAGTCTCTGCACCATCAGGTAACTGCCCACCACCGCACAGATTACGCCAACGGTAATAGCTACAATTAGCGATCGCTGCATAAAGCCATACTGCAAAGGTTCGAGTAATATTTCTAACATTTATTTATAGTCAATACAATATAATGTCCGACTAAAAAATAGTGAGGACGTATCTTTTATTTTCGTCTTTAATCTATAACTTGTTTGAAAGCTGTAATTAAAATTCTTTCTAGGTCAACTGCGATCGAGCAATCTTACCTTAAAAACTACTGTTGACTGCTAACTGACCTCCCAGGCTTTCTTACACACTACAAAAAGCTCCACACCATACTCATCGGACTGGATTACTAAAGGTAAAGAACGAAATTTGGAACGAGAGAAGAGTGATTCTAAATCATCAGCAGAACGGTAGACAGAATGCCACTCTAAGATATGTTCTAGCAAGACGCGATCGGGATTCGCAGCATGAAGATTACCCAAAATAACGATGCCGTTGGGTAGAAGATGGTCATAGATCCAGTCGAGAATACGAATAAATTCGCGATCGCGCAAGCAGTTTGCCATACTGACGCTGTAGATCATCTGTTGGGGAGGAATATCAATCTGACTATAGCCTTCCGCCATCAGAAAGAAATTGTCCTGAACGAAGGTTAAATTATCTTGAAAACCCCATTTATGAGCCTGACTGGCAGCAGAAGATATTTCCTGATGATTAAAATCGATACAGGTGACATGAACATTAGGTGGCTCAATCTGAAAGTATAGATCTAAAATTTCTGGTGCAGATCCACTAGCAATACTAGTAATGGGTAGGGGGGTTGCTTCTTTCCAGTCGCCGACCAGGTGTTTAATCGTTTCGGTAATTGTTCCGCCACGGTGTTTCAAAGCCAGACAGGTAGGTCGAGAGCGAATCCAGCGATCTAAATAGATGCCCAAATAGCCATCCCCGTCAGGTTCATTTTGCGATAATAGCTCGGTAATATAAGAATCGCTTACATAACCCCCTGGACGGCGAAAAGCGCGATCTAGAAAGCTACTGAGCATAAAGAAGGGAAAGGTTTCACGGAAAACAAAAGTGCCAATGGCGCGGTCGATTTCTGGTTCTTGAATAATTTGCTCTCGGAGGGTGCTAATTAGCATATTACAGATCTTGTTAATCTGCCGTTGTGCCTGAGTTTCACTAATTTCCCGACTGCGAATTAGCTGCTCTATATTACTTAGATTATGTTTGAATAGTTCAGTTTCACCAATTAATTCGGGGGGAATCTCATCTTGCCCAGCTTGTCCAGTTCGATGACCATCATACTGGGGAGAGATACGCACTCGTCGCATTAAATGAGAGACGAGAGAAGAGGTTTGATGAAGACGACTAGAAAGGTTATGTGCCAAAGACTGATAGAAACGATCGGATAAGCCAGGTTTTGCCGATAGCAGTCCTGCTAACTCTTCTCGGTTGAGAACGCCAACTTCTACGTCTTCCTGAGCAATTACCCCTCCAATAGCAGGGACTCCTTCCAAAAAAGAAATCTCGCCAAAAACTTCGCCTGGTTCGAGAAAAGCGATCGCCACATCTCTGCCAGTAGCTGCTCGTTCGATCCTGACCACTCCCTTGCGTAAAAGAAAAATCGCCTCTGATAAACGACCTTCTTGGAGGATGACATCATGCTGCTTGTATTCGGCTAATCGGGCTTTTTCTAATAGAAGATTGTAGTCCTCAATAGTCAAATATTTTAATCTGCTGTCCATTTAAATCTTGGGTTCTCCATGCTGCACACCCCAGGTCATTGTTCCCAAATTAACCATTCTAATCATCACTGGAGTTTAAATTCGCAGTCTGATACATGAGGACGCTGTGCCTGATGGTGAAATATGTTTTTTAGTGCAGCCTGTCTTCTCGCAGGGGATTCGTCTGCTAAGTTCCAGAGGCTTTCATAAAAGAAAAAAGATACTCCTGCAAATTTTCGCTCACGAGCCAGCCTAACCTGCCTGTATATTTTGTGCCAGGGGATTTCTCGACCCTTCAAGCCAGATAGAATGCCGATACCAACGGGAATATGTCTTCTTGCCGCCTGGATTTCAGGCTGTGCTAATTCTCGAATAAAACTTTTGTTGCTATCGCGATATATCTGCACGATTAGCTCTTCGATGAAGCCTTTCCTTTCCCAGCGATACCAGTCGAGAAGAAAGGAGTTAAGGGAGAAATGCTGGGGATTAGGAGAAACGGAAACGATCGCACTGGGATTATGCTGCTTAATTTTGTGGAAGAGAGTTTCTACGTAGTCGGTGATTTTATCGGCACGCCACTGCACCCAATCTGGATCTTTGGGATTTGAGGGTGGTAGTTCACCTTCATGTTCGTCTTGATATAGCTCGACGGTATAGTCGTCGTAGCCTAACTCGGAAGGATAGCCAAAATGATCGTCAAGCTGAATACCATCGATGTCGTAGTTAGAAACAATTTCGACGATTAGGTCGGTCATAAAGTCCTGCACGTCGGGACGTAGGGGATTTAACCAGACTCGCTGATGCACCTTTCCTTCCCACCAAATTGTGCTGCCGTCTTCTCGGCTAGTCAGCCATTCTGGATGACGCTGTGCCAACTCTGAATCGGCTGGTGCCATAAAGCCAAACTCAAACCAGGGAATTACGTCCATACCTGCTTTGTGTCCTAAGTCCACCATCTCTTGTAAAATATCCCTTCCCTGTAATCCTTCGGTAGGGTCTAAAGGCAGTCCCGTAAAATCTTCAGCTACTTCAGACGGATAGAGAGTATAGCCCCAATTCCAGACTGTCGGATAGAGAGTATTAAAGTTTGCTTGAGCTAAAAGAGCGATCGCTTCTTCGGTTTTATTCGCCTCAAACAAAACATCACTATCAACGTTAGTCAGCCAGACTCCGCGTATTTCTTTCGGCTTGTCCGTCTGACATACTCGGTCGGAGCGATCGCTAAGTAGTCCAGAATGTCCAGGCAAAGGGGTAATAGATACTAGCGTTAAAGCCAGGATAAATAAAAAGATCCACCAGGATATCCGACCCCTCTCTTGGCTAAACTGAACTAATTTGTTAGCAAAGATATTAAAGGATTTAGCGACGCGCTCTTTCATGAATGCTGTAAATTTGACAGAATATGGCGATTATAACTGTCTAGTCGATAACTTTAATCTAACAGACCAATAAGTGCAAAAATTCAAGGTTAAAAAGTACTATCTTATGGATGTTCGTAGTGCAAGAATAAGCGATCTAACCGCAATTGTTGATATCTATAATCAAAGTATTCCCGATCGCCTGGCAACGGCAGATACTGAACCGATTACGGTAGCCCAAAGATTAGATTGGTATAAGAATCGCTCGACTCAGCGACCATTATTGGTTGGGGAGTTATCAAATCAAATTATCGGCTGGCTCAGTTTTCAGAATTTTTATGGTCGTCCCGCCTATCAACATACGGCAGAAATAAGTATTTATGTCGCAACTGAGTACCATAAACAGGGTATCGGTAGCCAACTATTAGCAGAAGCGATCGCTCAAAGCCCACAGTTAGAGTTGACCACCCTCCTGGCATTTGTTTTTGCCCATAATTATCCCAGTCTCAAGCTCTTTAACAACCATGGTTTTCAACAGTGGGGACACCTACCCGATATTGCCCAATTAGACAATATTGCTAGAAGCTTGGTTATTTTGGGTAGAAAAATTGCTTGATTACATTGCCCAATTACTATATATATTATCAACTGTTTCTGGACAGGCACTAAAACTCGATCGCAGTCAGGTTATAGCAATCTTAATTTTGCCTTGGCGCATGGCGTAGAGGGGAGATTCATCTACCGTATCGAAACACATTCACAAAAAAGCTAAAGGCGATCGATAAACCTCATAAAGCGATCGCAATTGATTTGGGAGTACAAATTAATTCTGACACTCCGCCGACTACTGCCACGATTGACTCGCCCAGAACAATAATCGTCAACAGCCCGACTCTTTCGATAGATCGAACAATAGTTCTAGCCAAGTCGCACTAGTTTTCCCAGCTTCACATTCTTCGCGTCGCAGTTTGGGCGGTTAAAATATAGCTTCGATCGTAACCATAAGCTTACAGGCAGTAGTTACCAATAATTTATCAAAAACAATCGATCGCAGATAAATTTAGTAAATTTAAATCTCTAACATAGGCTTGTATAACTATCTAATTCATTGGGTTTGCGCTTGGCTTTATTCATCCCAGAAACATTTGAGTTTCGATCGTAAAATGCGAAACTAGTTGGGCCGTCTGCGAGTTTTTTACCTTTAAAATACTAAGATTAGAATTGGTTGTAAGAGCAAGATGTGACCAAACAACACAGAATCAGCAACTTACAGTAGAATTGCTGATTCTCAGAAAGCCATAACTATCGTTATACTGCTGCTTAATTGTTTAGCGAGAAGAAAGTATTATATGTTCAATTCAAAAGAATTATCTGTTCGGAAAGATGTTAAAGAGCTAGACTATTGGCGCAAGCAGCTGAGAAACATTTCGCCTTACCTAGATTTAAATACCGATAGACCGAGAAAAAGCCTCAACGCTACAAATTTGTCAGCAGAAAGCGTTGGTAATTCTGCATTATATACTCTGCCTCACTCAGAAGCGATCGCTCTGAAAAAGGTTGCCGAAAAGAATAAAGTTACTCTGCAAACTCTTTTGTTTTGCGCTTTGCAAGTTTTGCTCTACCGCTATACTCAACAAGCAGATTTATTGGTTGGCTATGAAAATGTCCAGGAGCAAAGTAGGCTAACAATACTGCCGATCAGAATGATGATTTCAAGCAAATTGACGTTTGCGGAATTGCTAACTAATGCCAAACAAATTATCTCTGAGGCCAATAAATATTCTCATTTAAGTCTAAGTATCTTAGCCCAAACTTTGAGAGAGGAGGATAAAGATTTTAGCATCGATATTCTATCTCAAATAGTATTCAAATTTAATCGAGCCTTAACAACAGAAAAAGCACCTTTAGTAGCTGGCAGATCGACAACAGAATTGCTGTTAAACGTTACCGAATCAGAACATTTAGCCTATAGATTTAAATATTTTTTATCTTTATACAATGAGTCAACTATTCAACGCCTGAGCGATAATTATCATCAGCTTTTAAAATCGATTATTGACAATCCCGATGTCGAACTCGATCGCCTATCTTTAATTTCGACCGCCGAAGCCGAGCGAGTTTTATTTACCTGGAACCAAACTCAAGTTGAATTTGAATCTGCATCTCAATGTGTTCACCAACTGTTTGAAACTAGAGCTAAAGCTAATAGTGAAGCAATTGCGCTTATTTGCGGAGAGCAACAGCTAACCTACGGCGAATTGAACGAGCGGGCAAACCAATTAGCTCGCTGTCTGCAAAGTCGAGGCCTAAAACCAGGGTCTTTGGTCGGTTTGTGTATCGAGCGATCGCTACAGATGGTAGTTGGGGTTCTGGCTATTCTCAAGGCGGGGGGAGCTTATGTACCGTTAGATATTAATAATCCTGCCGCTCGATTAGCTTTTATCCTTGAAGATGCTCAAATTAAAGTTCTGCTCACCCAGTCGAGCTTAAGCTCAAAATTGCCCGCACGGATAGCAGAAACAATTTTTCTAGACGGCGATCGCTCTATTGCTGACTATGATTCGGCTAATTTGAATCTAAACGTTAGCGCCGAAGATTTAGCTCATATTGTCTATACTTCTGGCTCTACGGGAAAACCAAAGGGCGTAATGCTAACTCACGGTAACTTGAGTCATTATGTTACATCTTTACAGCAAGCCTGGAATATAACTCCTGAGGACATATATCTACATCGCGGTTCGATTGCTTTGATTGTTTCTGCCAGACAGCTGCTGATGCCTCTGGCTCAGGGGGCAACGGCGGTAATTGTCACCAAAGCCGAAATGAGAAATCCCCTAGAGTTTTTTGAACTAATCAAGCGCAGGAATGTAACTATTGTCGATCACGTACCCTCATTTTGGCGCAACTTCTGGGGAATTTTGGAACGGCAGACAGATAGCGATCGCCAGAATCTTTTAAATAATCGAGTACGTCTGGTAGCAGCAGGGGGAGAACAGGTAACTCCCGAAATATACCAATGCTGGCGTAAAATTTTTGATGCCGACGTGCAGCTAGCCAATATTTACGGTCAAACCGAAGGTACTGGAGTCGTGACAATCTATCCCATTCCTACTCAGCTTGACACGCGGTTTAAGTCTTTGCCCGTTGGTCGCCCAATACCCAACATGCAGGTATATCTTTTGGACGATCGGTTACAGCCAGTCCCGATTGGCGTTACCGCCGAAATTCACATCAGCGGTGCGGGAGTAGCCAAAGGTTATCTCAATCGATCGGAGTTAACTCAAGAAAAGTTTGTGAGCAATCCTTATAACCAAGGAGAGCGTTTGTATAAAACAGGAGATCTTGGCTGCTATTTAGCCGATGGTTCGATCCAATTTTTGGGTCGTGCAGATCGTCAGGTAAACATTCAGGGATTACGTATCGAACTAGGGGAAATTGAAGCTGTATTATCCCAAAGCGACTTAGTAATTGAGGCTGCCATTACAGTAAAAACAAACAATCTGGGAGAAACTCTAGCAGCATACATTGTGCCGAAAGACCAAGAGGTTACAGTAGAGCTACTGCGGGACTATCTCAAATCTGAGCTGCCTGCCTATATGATTCCCAATACGTTTTCATTCCTCGACGTTTTTCCCCTAACCACTAGTGGCAAGGTCGATCGTCGCGCCTTAGCGGCTCTGTCAGATTCAGAGCCATCTACTTCTCCCTTAACCGAAGATCCAATTGCAGCAGAAATTGTAAAGATGCTGCAAGATATTTTGGGTATTGATACCATAACTGCTGAAGATAACTTTATCGAACTAGGAGGGAATTCTCTCCTCGCAGCCAGATTAGTCGCAGAACTTGTCGATAAATACGATCGCCAGATATCTGTTGCTGAAGTTTTTGGCGCAGCAACTCCTGCTAGTCTAGCCGAGCTGCTGCGCTCTCCACAGTCGAAATCTCTTCCTCCATGCTGTGTTCCAATTAAGCAAGGTGATTCAGAATTGACTATTTTTGGCATTCACAATCTTGGCTATGGCTTAGAATTCTATCGCCCATTAGCGAAGTATCTCGATGCGGAGGTTAGCTTATATGGATTGTCTGCTGCTCTGAGCGATGAGCCTGAGACACCGCATTTTCGAGATGTGGTTAATTCAGCAAAGTACTATGTGCGTCAAATTCAGCAAATTCAGGAGCGAGGTCCCTATCACTTGATGGGCGTATCTTTTGGTGGTTTGGTTGCCTACGAAACCGCGCAAATTTTGCGATCGCAGGGAGAAGAGGTAAAATTCCTCGGTCTTTTAGATACGTATTTTCCCCATGTCAACGGCTTGTACAAACCCAGTTTGAATCAACGGGTTAGTCGTCACCTAGAAAAAATTAGCAACGATGGTTTTAGTCATGTCTTCGATCGGCTTCAATGGCGTGCGAACGCTACCAAAGATTACCTCCGCTATAGCTTGTCAAAAATTGCTTGGGTACGGAACAATTTAGTCGATCGAACTGGTCGAAATTTCGCTCAAACTATATATATAGAGCAGAAAAAAGAGCAGGAAAAAGTAAATCAAGATTACGCTATTCAACCCTATCAGGATGCTGTTCATATGTTTCGCGCCACTGACGACATCGATCCAAAGTTGGAGTGGCGAAAACTAGTTAGAGGTGAACTATATATTCATGATGTGCCAGGAGAGCATCTTGGAATATTACAAGAACCTAATGTCAAAGTCTTGGCAGCAGAAATAAGTTCTGTATTAAATGAAGGTGTAGATGAATAATGCTAAGTCTAAATTGATTTCGTTATGGTTTTTGGCTATTAGCTATCAGCTATCAGCATCAGAATAGAGAGAATTTAAACGGCGATCGCATCTTTGTAAATATTTTAGTGATTGTAGTGTTGATTTCTGTTTTGTGAAATGGCTATACTATGCCAGCTTTTTTGATAACCACAGCTCAAAAAGTTCATTTAGTAGCCTTTGACGCATTGCTGAATCTAATTTAGCAGGAAGAGTTTTTTCTAAGCGAACAATCATCTGCCATTCTCCCTGAGACATCGGACAAATTTGCTGGGGCTGGCTTGTAATCAGAACTTCTACTAAAGCGGGAGGTAGATTGCCTAATTCGATCGGACCGACAAAACCACCGACAATCGATTCTGAACCCTGAGAATATTTCTGTGCTAAATTGGCAAAGGATTCTTCTTTTGCCTGGAGTCGAAAATAGAGTTCTTGAGCGAGGTCTAATTTTACAGTTTTAATGATTGAGAAAACCACGCGATCTAACTGCCGTTTGCGACGAATAAAGTAAGGCTGTAGTTTGTCACCCCAGGTTAATTGTTTGAACTTCTCAATTTTTAACTGGCGAATAGCTGAAGATTTTAACTGTTCTGAGATCGAACCAGATTGTCGAGCTAATTTTTGCTCGATTTCTGCTACTTCAAGGGGACTACAGGAAATAGATTCAATAGCGCGATCGATTATCAGTTCGCGTCTTAGTTTACCTAACATTTGATAGTTTGAGAGAAGAGGGATAATTTCTTCTGGTGTAATAGTGCGATCGCCAATTTGAATTGTATTTGTATTCATTATTATTAAACCTCTAAGGATTGGATTATCCTCCTAGACTTACAATCTTGTCTAAGAGGACATCGTGATTGTATATATATCAGTTAACTTATCGAGCGTAGCTACTTTATATTTAGGCTGCTTAGAAACAGCATTAAGGATTTAACTTTAGATAACAGTTTTAAGCACCTTCAAAACCATTCTCACCAAAGACTAAGCCCGAAGCAGAGTCGCTAATCCCATCACTACTAGCGGGAGTAAAACCAGCGTCACCCAAGATTAAGTCTGGACTTGGGGCTGCATCAGACATTCTAGAGGAAGTAATGTGATGAGGATTAGTATTATGGGGAGACTGAAGATCGAGATTATCAATTACTAAGCCAGAATCAACCAGATCGTCACCAACATCCACCACACCAAAACCAATCGTATAAGTACCTGCTTTGGCGATCGAAAAGGTTAAAGTTTGCTCCCCAGTTTGCTCGTCAAATTCATCTACGTGGTCTGCATCCTGGAAGTGAGCATTTGTATCAGCCAATTCAAAGGTGAAACCATTGATGCTTAAAAATGCCGTATCGTTGTAGGTCGTATCTGGCGTCGATTCGTTGGTCAAAAAGTTCCAATCAAAGCTGACTACATCTCCTGCTTCGACAGTAAATGTTTGTTTGATTACCGAACCTTCAAAAGCATGACCGTGAACGAGATGGTCTAAAGAACCTGGATCTAAGTCTAAGAATTCTTCGAGATCTCCGTCTACTACCGAACCACCCGCATCGCTATCACCAGTGGTAATAAGGGCTTGCTTATGACCATCAGTAGGAAATATTCCGAGGTGGTCTGTTTCAATGCTTGTATCGCCAATTGTGTTCCAACCTTGGTAATCACCAGTTTCAAAACTGCCGTTTTCAAAGCCAGTTTCTAGTGTTGAAATCTTGCCACCACGAGCAGTTGAAGTTGAAGTTGAAGTTTGATTAGTCATTGTGAACGATTCTCCTGAGTTATTTGTTTTGTGTTCTATTAATGGATACGTGCGAAATACGAAAAATATGCAGCTCGATCGCAAATTAAAAGCCAAAATAGAAGCTGGATAATCGTTAGGAAGTTGTTTGAGGAATTTGTAGACAGGCGATTCGCAATTTGGTTTTAGTTTAGATTAGACGTTGGATAATTATGTTCCGAATTTTAAATGGGTTTTTGCTTACTACAGGGATAGCGATGGTAACGAATGGGTTTGTAGTTCATTCTCTGGCTGCTCAATCGGTCGAACTAAAAACTTTATGCCTTAAGTTCCCTCTTAATTCTCGCTGTCGCGATTATCAGATTGATTTAGAGTCAGTAAAACCAAGCATCGATCGATATCAGCTCGATCGCCAGACGTTCTGCGAAGAATTTTCCTTTAATTCTCGTTGCCAAGCCGAGCCAGTGGAAATCATTAATTTCAATCTGGACGAAGAGGAATGGATTCGGATCCGAAAAAGCGGAAATAGAATTCAGCTATCCCATTCAGATCGCCTTGCCGATGGTTTGGTGTCCTTGATTACCGACGGCGCAAAGAGCCTCGTTCCCGATCCAGGTGTATTAGACCTGTTGCCCTTTAACTGGTTCAAGCTTATACCGTTAGACCTTAATAAATACGATTGGCAGGATCATCAGGTATCGCGAGTTAGTTTTAGAAGCGACCGCTGTAAATTAGATGACTGTTTGGTATCGGGTACTACGGCGATCGACTTACCCGAAGATACTAGCTTTTCCCAAGGTTTGTTTACCGTTGAATATCAAGAAAAAGAGCTGCTGCGATCGGTTACGTTTAGAATCCCCGCAAATATAGAAGTTAAAGCGATCGCAACTATAACTGTTTCCGTTCCTGACTGGGCTTCAAAATAAAGCTAAGAATTAGACCTTAGAATTGCGATCGCAACTTCATTCAACATAAAAGGCGAGTCTACACTAATGGGATCTGCTTAAAATAAGAAAATTCGCAGGTTCAGCATGAACACTTAAGCAATTATTATAATGTCAAGCTTCCTAAATATTTCGTTACATAATCCGTTACACTAGTCTACATAAAAACAAAACTTTATGACGACGGAGAAATATCTGTGCCATTTACCATCGATTCAGCTCGTAACATCTTCTCGACTAACACCTTGACGGCTGATGCAGTACCAGCATTAACCGCCAGATTCAATCAACTTAGTGCCGAGGATCAGCTAGCTTGGATTTGGTTTGCATATTTAGAAATGGGTAAAACAGTTACGGTTGCTGCTCCTGGTGCTGCTAACATGCAGTTTGCCGAGCCGACTTTAGACACAATTAAGGCAATGAGTTTTCAAGAGCAGTCTCAAGCAATGTGCGACTTAGCCAATCATGCCGACACGCAAATCTGTCGTACTTATGCTACTTGGACTCCTAACATTAAGCTCGGCTTTTGGTACAAGCTAGGTGAATTGATGGAGCAAGGTGTAGTTGCACCTATTCCCGAAGGTTACAAACTATCTGCCAACGCCAACGCAGTTTTAACTACTCTTCAAGGATTGGACTCTGGACAACAAATTACTGTGCTACGCAACACCGTGGTTGACATGGGATTTGATACGGGCAAAATGGACAAGTTTGAGAAAGTTAGTGAGCCTGTTGCCCCTCCGACTGAAATCTCGAAAAGAACTAAAGTCAACATTGATGGTGTTACTAACGCAGCAGTATCAAATTACATGAATCTCATGAATGCCAATGATTTTGATGAGCTAATCAAGTTGTTTGCTGCTGATGGTGCGCTACAGCCTCCTTTTAAAAAGCCTATTGTGGGTAAAGACGCAGTATACAAGTTTTTTAAGGATGAATGCCCCAACCTAAAGCTTGCACCAACTCGTGGAGTTGAAGAACCTATTGAAGATGGCTACACTCAGGTTAAGGTTACAGGCAAAGTACAGACTCCTTGGTTTGGTGCTGGTGTCGGTATGAACATGTCTTGGAGATTCTTGCTCAACTCTGAAAATAAAATTTTCTTTGTAGCGATTGACTTATTAGCGTCTCCTCAAGAATTGCTTAAGTTAGCCCGTTAATCCATAGCTTAAAATCTTAGATCTCAATCTTAGCTAGTTCTAAAACTTCAGAGCCTACTCAAAAGATATTATAGGCTTTGGAGTTTTCTAGCGATCGCTATATCGATCGCCAAGTTAAAAATATTTCAACTTTAAAATTTAGTTATTTAATTATTTAGTGTTACAAGTGAGTAAAATTCAATTGTCTGAAACAGAAACAAAGATAGTACAGCAGGCTTTTCAGACAGCTTATCAAAGGGAAACTTCAGCCTTAATTACCTATGTTCGCGATCGCTCTGCAAATATTACAGAGTTAGATGATTTGTGGGAAATACACGATCTCTTAAGCAGTAAAAGATATGAAATAGATGGCAAATATGAATTTAACGATTCTACTTTTGTGTTCGATTTTGCCAGTTTAGTTAAGGAGGGATGGCTCACTCTCGAAGATCTCAAAGGCTTGAATAAGGGAATTCTGTCTAAAATATCTGCCTTAACCAGGATGTAGCAAATTTTCTTACCTACTACCTAATTACGTAACGCCTATATTTAGCTGTAATAATCATATAGATGCCATAGGCAATAAAGCCACTACCAATTAGACTCAGCCACAGCCAGCCCAAAGGTTGTTGCGCCAGAACTCTAAAAGCTTTTTGTAATCCTCCCGCTAAGTGAGAATCGGAAAATAGGGAGGCGAGAATCAGGCAACTTCCCGTAACCATAAAGGATACTCCCCTGGCAGAGATCCCGATCTTGCCCAACAGTTTCGCCCAATACTCTAGTCGGAGATCGATATAAGAGGTGTTGAACTTGCTAATATACGAACCTGTATATGCACCGTAAAGATAGCTCATACCTACGCCGATGACCCCAAGACCTGCCAAAAAGATAACTGTTTTACCGGCGATCGCATGATCGAGGAGTTTTTCTACCCAATCTTGAATGCGATCGTTATATTTTCCTAGGTCAAACACAATGCTAACTGCCGAATAAGCAACCCCTGCATAACTAATGCTGCTTAAAATATAGCCCGTACGCTGTAAAATGTTTTGAAAACTAAAGCCCGAAGCATGTCCAGGATAAAAGGTTGCTTGTAACAGGCGACGCAGTACATAACCAAAAATTCCCACCGCTAATATACAGACCGTAGCGCTACCTAAAGGTTGACGAGAAAGATGTTTGAGAGCATTATAAGTGCCTGCTGCTCTACGTTCGGGTAAAATTGCAGCCTCAATTGCCAATGCGCCGATTAAAGCATAAATAATTCCTTTGGCACTATAGCCCAGCAAAATATACTGTCTCAAAAAAGGATTGGCAATCATTTCTGGTTCGGCAACTCGATCGCCAGAAGCAGAATTATTGATAGAGTCTGACCCAAACCGAGACGCAACTAACTCTTCTTTTTTAGGCTCTACTCGTTCTGGCTGAGTCATTCTAAACATTTTGCTTTAATATTCTCTTAATTAAACCAGCGATAGTCTCAACCTGGATACCATCATTTGATATAAAGACATGAGGTACGTAGGGCTTCCTCTCCTGCGCTTCAGCCAGGAGAGGAAGCCCCGATGCGTGATTTATCACGCAGTAAGTCGAATTACCAATGGTGCGGATCTTCGATATACGCCTTGATTTTAGCAGTACTTATTTTTCCCGTAGTCTCATAGAAATAAGACTTGCTCCAAAGCGAAGGCAGTTTAAGTAAACTAGGAAACTCTTTTCTAAGGTATCTGCTAGACCTGCCCTTGAACGCTCTGGCTACTTCAGCTATTGAATGAGAAGTGTCGTATTCTACCAATAAGTGTAAGTGGTCTGGCGCAATCTCTAGCGAGCGTATAAACCACTGTTTTTCTGTCGCCACAGATTGAAGTATTTCAGCTAGCCTCATTCTTATTTTTCCTGTTAACACCTTTTTTCTGCGCTTAGGTATCCAGACCAAATGAACGGTTGCCAGTCCTACTGTATGGCTACTATGACGATAGCCCAATGACTTTTTTCTCATGTCGATAGCTTTATAGTTGTCAACAATCATGATATCATCCATTTATGGTCAAAGTATATAACGCTCAAATTAACAGATTGCCTAGCGACAAAGAGTTGTCGGCAGTACTAGAGTATCTATGTTCTGAGTCAAATAAGCTCTATAATTGCTCGACTTATTTAGCGAGACAAATCTATTTTAAGACTGGTAAATATGCCAATAAATTCTGGCTTGCTAGTCAAATGAAAACCAATCCGCATATGCGTTCTTTGTACACCTCGGCAGCACAGCAAACCTGCTTCTCTGTTGGAGAGGCGTTTAAAGGGTATCGAGAATTGTTGTCTTGTTTCTACAAAGGAGAGTTGCCAAGCAAACCTAAGTTGCCCAAATATCGCAAGCGAGGTTTGTTTCAGATTAGCTACCCTAAACGATGGCTTAAGTTTACTAACAAAGGTGTTAGAGTCCCTTTGGGCAAAAGTTGCAAAGCTTGGTTTGGACTGTCAGAAACGTTTGTTCCATTTCCATCTAATCTAGATTGGGACACTATCAAGGAACTGTCTATAGTCCCTCGTGCTGGTTATTTTGATGCGGTTTGGGTAACTAAAACTGAAAGTATAAAAACACAAAAGCTCAATCAAAACAATGTTCTTTCAATCGATCACGGTCTAGATAACTGGCTAACCTGTATATCTAACGTCAACACCAGTTTTATTGTTGATGGCAAGCATCTGAAATCTGTAAACCAATGGTATAACAAACGAGTAGCCACAATACAGCGCGGACGCGCAGATCGTCGTCGGCGGGCGCGAATGCGCCCAGGTTTGCGAAGCAAACTCTGCTGCGGAGCAGCGCACGACTGGCAAAGCTCTACTTTGCGTGAGGGCAAAACTCAAGATTTTTGGTGTACCTTGCTAGACAAAATAACCAGCAAGCGTAATCGACAGATGCGAGATGCAGTAAATAAATCTGCCAAAATCGTAGTGCAGCATTGTCTAGATAACAATATTGGTACGGTCGTTTTTGGCTGGAACAAAGGGCAAAAGCAAAACTCTAACATGGGGAAAAAGAACAATCAAAAGTTTGTTCAAATCCCAACAGCCAAGCTTAAAAACAGGATTGAGCAACTATGCTGTGTTCATAATATTCGATATCTTGAAACTGAAGAAAGTTATTCCTCGAAAGCCTCTAGTTTAGATTTAGATGTCATTCCCGTATTTGGTGAAAAACCCGAAGGATGGAAACCGTCAGGTCGCAGAGTAAAACGAGGTTTATACCGTTCGGCTTCAGGTATTGAATTCAATGCCGATATTAATGGAGCAATTAATATTGCAAGAAAAGTAGCAAAGCAACACGAGTTTGATTTCGATCCTTGTGGTTTTGCTAGGGGCGTTTTGACTATGCCCAGGCGGTTAAGACTATGGGATTTATCCCGTAGTCGCGACAGTGCTATAAACGAATCTCCTTGCTTCAGCTAGGAGAGAGTCAATAAATTTGATGTTTGAACTATGAATAGTTTGGAACGAGCTTTAGTCGTTGGTGCTAGCCATGGCATAGGTGCGCCGATTGCGGATCTTTTCTACCTAGTAAGTTTGGCAGGTGGATCGAAGCGGATTTAAGCAGTAACGCTGGGGTTACAACTGTGCAGAGGGCGATCGCAGATTCATCTTTAGATGCTTTGCTGTATATGGGGAGAACATGGGAAAGTAGTGCTTTTACCAGTCAGCACAATTTTGCAAACTGTAGCGATGAAGATATCAAGCGAGTAATTGCCGTAAATCTACTCGCGCCAATTCGTTTAGTTAAAGCTCTGTTACCCGCACTTAGACAGGCAGATAATCCTAAAATGATTTTTATAGGTGCATTGTCGGGTTTGGATAATTTCCCCGCTAAAGAGGTTGATAACACCGCCTCAAAATTGTGTCTAGGTGGTGTGGCTCATGCCTTATGGGAGGAACTATGTCCCCAGCGTATCGGCGTAACGATTATCAATCCTGGCAATATTGACACGCCCGAAGTATTGGAAGATCTAAGACAGGCAGGACAACCTAAAACTGATGCTATCCCTCTGACGGATTTGTTAAACGTAATTGACTGTGTAATATCCATATCTTGTTCTACCTGTATTAAAGAAATTCAAATGCCTGCCATGAATGCCAGGGGTGCATAGTTCCTATTGTTAGCCTGTTAGCCTGTTAGCCATACTTCGATCGACAACGGTTAGGACAATTTTCTAAAAGCATAATTCTCGCGACAATAGACCCCTTGTTTAGATCGGGCGATCGCTATTTAGCTGCAAAAATTTCTCTTGCAGCTAATTGTAGTTGGGGAAACAAAGCAGAAGATATTAATTCATCTGTTCGATAAATCTTTTCCTCATAGAGTCCATCATTAAACAACAGTACGGTTATCTTAATTTTCTTCTGGATCGACGATCCAGTATTCGGCCATACCTCTAGCTGCATATTCCGATCGCTTATACCGATAATCTCGAAGTTTCCTAGTCTCCTAGTCCCCTAGTCACACAGCCTCCATAACTGTGGGGAAACCATAACTTAGAGTTGGGGTATCCTACCTAACTTGGTAGCTAGGTTATCGTTACAATTACATTAGATCGAATATACAAGAGCAATTAGAGTAATCTGTCTATCGATGAGTGCGGGTTTTGTGCATAACTATCTTTAACTAATTAGTCAGATTACTAAATTCAGATTTTTATTTTCTAGTAAAGAGAGAAGCAACTTATGCAACCAAACGATCCAAACAAATTCACCGACAAAGCCTGGCAGGCGATCGCTAGAGTTCAAGATATTGCCAAGGAAAATCAGCATCAGCAGGTAGAGACAGAACATCTGCTTAAATCATTAATTACGGAAGAAGGATTAGCCAGCAGCATTTTTAATAAGGCTGACGTTAGCGTTCAATCCTTACGAGATAAGGTCGATGCATTTATCAGCAAACAGCCAAAGGTAAGCAACTCTAACAACAGCGTTTTTCTCGGACGTAGCTTAGATGCTTTGCTAGACAGTGCCGAAAAGTATCGTGGCGAATTTGGCGACGACTATATTTCAATCGAGCATTTAGTTTTGGGCTTTACCCAGGACGATCGCTTTGGTCGTAAGCTGATGCAAGAAGTCGGCTTAACTGAAAACAAACTAAAGGACATTATTAAACAGGTGCGCGGAAAGCAAAAAGTAACCGATCGCAATCCAGAAGGGAAGTATCAGGCACTAGAAAAGTATGGACGGGAACTTACTCAGCTAGCCAGAGAAGGTAAACTAGACCCCGTAATTGGTCGAGATGAAGAAATCCGTCGTACGATCCAAATCTTGTCCCGTCGGACAAAAAATAACCCCGTTTTAATTGGTGAACCTGGGGTAGGTAAAACAGCGATTGTGGAAGGTTTGGCACAAAGGATTATTAATCGCGATGTTCCCGAATCTCTACGCGATCGCCAGGTAGTTGCCCTAGATATGGGTGCGTTGATCGCGGGGGCGAAGTTACGGGGTGAGTTTGAAGAACGTCTTAAATCTGTACTCAAAGAGGTGACAGAATCTGAAGGTAATATCATTCTCTTTGTAGATGAGATCCACACTGTAGTTGGTGCGGGTGCTGCTCAAGGTTCGATGGATGCAGGCAACCTGCTCAAGCCGATGTTGGCGCGGGGTGAACTGCGCTGTATTGGGGCGACTACTCTAGATGAGTACCGCAAGTATATTGAGAAAGATGCAGCCTTAGAAAGACGTTTCCAGTCTGTTCTGGTTGGCGAACCCAACGTAGTCGATACTATTTCTATCTTACGGGGACTCAAAGAACGCTACGAAGGACATCACGGGGTATCGATTACCGATACAGCCTTAGTTGCTGCTGCGACTCTTTCTAACCGCTATATTAGCGATCGCTTTTTACCCGATAAAGCGATCGATTTGGTGGACGAAGCTGCTGCCAAGCTGAAGATGGAAATTACTTCTAAACCTGAAGAGTTGGATGAAGTCGATCGCAAAATTCTTCAGTTAGAGATGGAAAGATTATCGATTCAAAAAGAGAGTGATGCGATATCTCAGGATCGTTTAGCCAAGCTAGAAAAGGAACTAGCGGATCTTAATGAGGAGCAGTCGGAGATAAATGCTCAGTGGCAGTCGGAAAAAGAAGTAATCGACCAAATTCGCGAGCTAAAAGAAGAAATAAACTCAGTTAACCTGGAAATTGAGCAGTCAGAGCGAGATTATGACCTCAATCGGGCTGCGGAACTACGCTATGGTAAATTAACCAAGCTACAGCAGCAGGTAGTCGAAATCGAGCAGAAACTAGCGGAGAGGCAGACTACAGGCAAGTCTTTACTACGAGAAGAGGTGCTAGAGTCTGATATTGCCGAAATTATCGCTAAATGGACGGGCATTCCCCTTAAAAAGCTAATTGAGTCGGAAAAATCAAAGCTGCTCAACCTAGAAGCCGAACTACACGAACGAGTAATCGGACAGGAAGAGGCGGTAACTGCGGTAGCAGATTCTATTCAGCGATCGCGCGCGGGGTTAGCCGATCCTCAAAGACCTACAGCCAGCTTTATTTTCCTCGGTCCTACAGGGGTTGGTAAAACTGAACTAGCCAAAGCTCTGGCGCAAACATTATTTGATACGGAAGAAGCGATTATTCGGATCGACATGTCGGAATATATGGAGAAACACTCCGTGTCTCGCTTGGTTGGTGCGCCTCCAGGGTATGTCGGTTATGACGAAGGTGGTCAGTTAACCGAAGCTATTCGTCGTCGTCCCTATTCTGTAATTTTGTTTGATGAGATCGAAAAAGCTCACCCCGATGTCTTCAATCTGATGCTACAAGTCTTAGATGACGGTAGACTTACAGATTCCCAAGGTCGGACGGTAGATTTTACTAATACGATTATCATCATGACTAGTAATATCGGTTCGCAGTATATCCTCGACGTGGCGGGAGATGATAGCCAGTACGAAGAAATGCGATCGCGAGTTATGGCAACCATGCGTGACAGTTTCCGTCCCGAATTCCTCAATCGGATCGACGAGATTATTATCTTCCATGCCCTACTCAAAGAGCAGTTGCGCTATATCGTTCAGATTCAGGTTAAAGGTTTAGAACAGCGTCTAGACGATCAAAAACTAGCGCTAAAAATATCAGAAGCTGGTTTAGATTACCTGGCGGAATTAGGTTACGACCCCGTATACGGTGCAAGACCCCTTAAGCGGGCTATTTCTCGATACTTAGAAACTGCGATCGCCAAATCAATTCTTCGCGGCGACTATCTGCCTGGAGACACCATTTTTGTCGATGTTGACGATGAACGACTAACTTTTAAAAAGCTATCGGCAGAAATGCTGGCTAAATAAAACAACAGTCTGCATACGCAACCTATACGGCTATCTCCTACAAAATAAACGGAGATAGCTTTTTTTCTTAGTTTCCCGCCAAAGACTATCATTGCTAAGATTGTTAGGTATTAAGCAGTGTAAACAGATAATCTTCAATGGCGCGGAAACTCTTTTTTGGTTCAATTTGGCTGGCTCTTTCCATCTATGCGATCGCATCTTCGACTTGGCTCACTTCTAACATGGAGTCGGATTTCAATTTAATCACCAGAATGTCCACAGGGCAACTGTCGGGCATCAATCCCCTGCTGGTAGCCGTCTTTTATATCATGGGCATCTTCCCTTTTGTCTACGCAGCCTTTATTCTGTTTGAGAATCATGAAAAGCAAGTTTCACCCTATCCTTTCTTCCTCGGTTCGATGGGTCTAGGGGCATTTGTTCTCTTGCCCTATCTAGCTTTACGTCAACCACAGGGAACTTGGAACGGGCAGAAAAATCTCTTACAAAAAGCCTTGGATTCTCGCCTGATGGCAGTCAGTGCTTCTGTCGCCTTAATCGGATTGCTAACCTGGGGTATCGCTCAAGGAGACTGGTCTGACTATATCTCTCAGTGGCAAACAACTCAGTTTGTCCATGTTATGACTATCGACTTTTGCCTCCTCTGTATTCTATTTCCCGCCGTATTAAAAGATGACTTTGAAAGAAGAGGAGTAGAAGGAGGTTTAAAAGCGATCGCCTATATTCCTTTGTTTGGTGCTTTGATTTACTGGTGTTTACGTCCTCAATTACCAGTTAACAGCGAGTCATTTGCTAATTGATTTTATAAGTTAAAAGAGTGCTTCCTAAGTCGATTAATACAGTGAAAATGATGTTATGGACAGATTTTTAAATCTGCTTTGAGGTGTCTACGAAATTATAATATTTTGGACACTTAGATTCAACCTCAGTTTCGCTTGATTTCGGAACGGCGTTGGGGAGCTATCCCGCTAGGCTTATCGCCAGAATTACTGGTTTAATATACAATCAAAATCAGATCCTCACAGTACAAAAAATTCAAACCTTTCAAAATTCTGAACTCCAATATCGTAAAACTATTGGAACTGTCTCAATGACTACTTTGTCTAGAACTTATTGACTAAAAATTGAGAATTTTCGAGAATTTTCTCTGCCGCTTCTGGTGGAACGGGATGGGAAAACCAATATCCTTGACCGTATGGACACTCGAAATTTTGTAGACATTTTAATTGTTCTACGGTTTCAATACCTTCAGCAATTACTTGAATGCCAATTTGGCGCGCAAGGTCGCTAATGCCTTTCGTAATGCTCATTAAAGATGAGTCTGTGCCTAATGATTGGATGAACGACTGATCTATTTTGATTAAGTCAATAGGAAGGCGATGCAGATAGGACAGTGAAGAATAACCCGTACCAAAGTCGTCCAGTGAAATGCTTACGCCCAATTCTTTTAGCTCCACCATGAGGCTATCTACCAAACTGCTAAAGCCAATAAATGAGTTTTCTGTTAACTCCAAACAAAGGTATTGGGTCTGAATGTCAGATTCGCTTAAAATGACTCGGAGGTTATTAATAAAGCTGGGATGTTTTAGAAAGTCAGGAGAAACATTGACATGGAGTCGAAAGCTGGGACTAAGATTAAACTCTTGTTGCCAATAGCTGAGTTGTTGGCAGGCTTGTTTGATAATGTATTTTTCGAGTTTGGGCATCAAATGAGAGGCTTGAGCAATGGGTAAAAAATCTAGAGGAGATAGTAAACCTCGTTGCGGATGTCGCCAACGAACCAGTACTTCAAATCCCATCAGCGATCGCAACGATAAATCGACTAGGGGTTGGTAATGCAGCACAAATTGTTCGAGATCGATGCCTTCCTGGATAGCGCCTTTTAAATCGAACTGATTAAAACGCTCAGACCGCATTTCGGTACGAAACAGTTCGATGTTTCCTGGTCCTCGACGTTTGGCTTGATACATAGCAATGTCCGCATTTTCTAGAACCGAGGTTTCGCTCTTGTAGGGAGTCTCTGGAGGATAAAAGGCGATACCAATACTTGCGGTTACGGATAATTGACTAGAAGAGAGAGACATCGGTTTTGAGAGGATTGATTGAATGCGAAAGGCTACCTCCAGCGCCATTTCCGAGTTATCACACCTTTCTAACAAAATGGCAAACTCATCTCCCCCCAAACGAGACACAATATCGCCAGGACGAGTCGAATCTTCCAATCGCTGACCGATGATTGTCAGCAATTCATCACCCGTAGCATGTCCCAGAGTATCGTTAATATCTTTAAAGTCATCAACATCGAGGTACAACACCGTGAATTTTCGGGATGGATCGCGAGTCGCTCGTCCCACTGCCATATTAAGATGTTCTAAAAAGAAAGCTCGATTGGACAACTGAGTTAAAGGATCGAAAAAGACCTGACGTTGAAGATTTTCTTGGAGCTGTTTTGACTCGGTGACATCCATAACTGTGCCAAATAACGGAACCGATCTCCCATTCGCTTGGGGAGAAAAACAGGCAATGATATGAACATGGCGAAGGGTGTTCTCTCCCCGCGGATGAATGCGAATATCAATGTTGAACGAGTTCTGCTCTAGGCTCTGATGATCTGAACTAAGCGATTCCAGACCATTTATTGGCTCTCCTCGATCTTGGATTAAAGACAGTTGACTGAGAAGATTAGTTACCTTAAGCTTATCGTCCTCGTGAATAATACTTAAAACCTCTCTGAGGGACGGTTCTCCTCTGGTCGGGTCAAACCCTGCAATCCGAAACGTTTCAGCAGACCACATCATTCGCTCAATTTCGGGGTCATATTCCCAATCACCAATGTGAGCTATCTGCTGCGCGTATTCCAGGCGTTTTGTGGTGTTTTGAAGTTTTTCTTTGCTTTGCTTGATGTGGGTGATGTCGATTCCCACACCTGTTAGACCTACAATCTCGTGGTTTGGGCTGTACCGAGGAGCAAAGGTCATATCAAAATGTTGGACAAAATCATCTATGTCCAACATGATTTCGTGGTGGATCGTTTCCCCAGTATCTAAAACCTTCCGTTTCAGATCGCTCAGGTATTTAGCTTCTTCGAGGGTCAGAAAATCACGATCGCCGTTACCCAGCATATCGTCTAGGGAAAATCCGGGAATAGGGTTATGAACCCATGTGTACCGCAAATCTAAGTCCTGGTTAGACAAAAAGATAGAGGTGCTGTCTAGAGTTGTCCGAAGCAGATTGTCATTGTGCTGAAGTACTTCCTGGGCTTTAACCAGCTCCGTAATATCTACGATCGCGCCTAAGCATTGTGCGGGAATCTCCTTATCATTGCTGTTAGAAAAGAGCTGTGTCTTTTGATACACAGAACGCACAGCCCCATTTTTTTGCAGTATCTGGAACTTCACGGTCAAAGTTTCGCTGTTTTGGTTTTCAACGACCTGGTTTAAATGATCCCGATACAGTTCGAGATCGTCTGGGTGTATTAAGCATTCAAGAAAGTTACTCCCCATTTTATAGATTTCTTCAGGGGTATAACCAATCAGGGATTCAACCCCAGAGTTGATATAAGCTACGCTGCGAGTGGAGAGGTCAAAGATAGTCAATGTAGCTGGGCTAGTATCGGCGATCTGTTGTAGGAAAGCCTTGCTTTCTTGGAGTTCAGACCGTACTACCTGTTGCTCGGTTATATCCGTGACGATTATTCCCACTCCCATCTGCTTGCTGTTTAATTTCACGGGAAAGAAGTTTAAAACACAGGAAATTTCACCAGATGGGAGAGAGCAAACTGGTTGGGTGATTTCTATATTAGTAACGGCTTGCCCCGTATGCATTACCTGTTGACAGTGGGTACCAATAATGTCGCTAATTTCGGGTAGAATTTCGGATAAAGGTTGGTTTAAATGCTCCTCAATACTGCGGTGGTCAATATCGGCGAGAACTTGATTGACTCGAATAAATCGCAAGTCCCGATCCAGAACACACAGACCCACAGGACTGGTACGATAAATTTCTTCCAAAAGCTGGTTGCTTTGAATTACCTGAGCTTGTGCCTGCTTGAGATCGTTGACAGTAATCAAGGTTAGAACAATACCAGCTGTTGATTCATCTTCTTGGCGATAGGGCAAAATCCGCAGCAAGAGGTAATCCCCCGTCTTTAAATTCTGAGCCTCGGTTTCTTGCGCCGTTTGGGTCTTCGTAACCTGACGAATCATGGGTAACAAGGTGTCAATATCCAGGTGATTGACTAATTCATCCAGAGGACGACCGATGTCACCAAGACGAAAATTAAAGACTTGGGCAGCAGCAGGAGTGAATTTTCGGATATTTAACTCCCGATCCAGAAACACTACGCCAATGTTCGTACTTGTTAAAAGATTATCAATGTCAGTACTGAGTTCGATGAGCTGGTCAATACGTTGCTGATTTTCAGTATTGACTGTAAAAAGTTCTTCATTAACCGACTGCAGTTCTTCATTAGTACTTTGAAGTTCTTCATTGGATGCCAGCAATTCCTCATTCGTTGCCTGTTGTTCTTCGCTGGCTGCTTTTTGTTCTTCAATGCTGGTTTGAAGGTTCTCGCGGGTTTGCTGGAGTTCGAACTCAAGTTCTTGAAATTCCCGAGACAAATCTGAATCGGGGTCATACCCAACATTGGGCAAACCTGCTGATAATTCAGGCAGATCGACCAATTCTAAGATTACAATAAACATTGCATCTATACTGTTTGAATCAGATTTAGCGTTACCAACGTAGAGATTAAGCCGTTGGTTTTCTTCTAGCTCCGATATCTGAATGTCGTTGTACAGCACATTTTTTTGCTCTCGATTAGTCCGATGCAGGGCAGTGCTTAACGGCAGTTTGAGTTCCTTTGGTACAACATCTAAAATGCTGGTGCTAACAACTCCCAACGAAAACTCCAGCAATTGAGCCGTATTTATAAAAAGATGGAGAATTTGATAGTTTCGATCCACCAATACACAGGTGGTTGGACGCTCCCCAAAGCGAAGTGCGAATAAATTGGGCAGCAAATGTTCATAGTCAGCCAGAGAGGGTTTGGCGGATTTGACCGATAGAGGTAATTGTAGAGACGGCTTTCGTATGACACTGCTGACCGAGAGCTTCACATCCTGGCGTTTATGATAGAGATTCCATTGCGAGTCAATGCCTTCAAAAGCATGGGAGAGTTTGCCCAAATGTTCTGATGGACCCAAAACTAAAACTCCCTTGGCGGCCAGAGAAAAGTGCAGCAGTTTCAGCACCTGTTCCTGCAAATTGATCTTCATGTAAATCAGCAGGTTACGGCAGCTCACCAAATGAATTTGAGAAAATCCAGGATTTCTAGTGAGATCTTGGGAGGCAAACACCACCTTCGAGCGAATAGTTTTTTTGATTCGGTAGCCAGTGGGTTCCTCGCTAAAATAGCGAGCCAGTCGTTCTGCTCCAACATCACAGGCGATCGATTCTGGGTAAAGCCCTCCAGAGGCAATCAGCAAAGCCTCCTGGTCAATATCTGTCGCAAATAATTTGATCCCATGCTCTTGCCCCATCTGTCGCATAACCTCATCCACCGCCATGACCAGAGAATAGGCTTCTTCCCCAGTAGAACAGGCGGCTGACCATAATCGCAAGGATTGACCTGGTTTGAGGGCTTCAATTAAATCTGGTAATACTTTTGTTTGTAGCAAAGACCACATATCGGGATCGCGAAAGAAACGCGTTGTGCCGATCAGCAAATCCTGACAAAGATGTTTGACTTCATCGGGGGTGTTACTGAGGTGCTTAATATATTGCTCGACTGTTTTAGTCTTGGATAAAAGCAATCGATGAACAATCCGCCGATGTAACGTACCTAGCTTGTATTCTGTGAAGTCGATATTTTCCTGCTGCTGTAGTAGGTTCAGAATCTTATTTAGTTGCTCTGTCGAGAGCAAAGATTCCCGACTGGAAACTAAGGAAGTCTGGGTGATGCTATAGCGAATAATATCGCAGACCGATTGAGCGAGTTCTTCAGGAGAGAGAATTTCATCCACCAGACCAGAACTGACGGGACTATTGGGCATAGCCCCAAACTGAGCCGTTGCTTGAGACTGAACGAGGGCTATCCCTCCCGCTCGACTAATTGCCTTCAACCCTTCTGTACCATCCCGTCCAGTCCCAGAAAGCAAAATGCCGATCGTGCGTTCTCCCCTCTCCCGAACCAAACTTAAAAAGAAGAAGTCAATTTGATAATCGATCGCCCCTACCTGACGATCTTCCAACAATAATTTTTGCCCTTCTAGGCTCACCATGTATCCAGGTGGGATGACATACACCTTGTTCGACGCCAGAGTCATCTCATTTTCAATTAAACAAACCCCTAATTTGGTTTTACGCTGCAACAGCTCAACCATCAAGCTGGGAAAGTCTGGAGACAGGTGTTGCACCACGACAAAAGCAGCTCCAGGATTCTCGGGTAAGCTGCTGAAGAAAGCCTCCAGTGCCTGTAGACCTCCAGCTGAAGCGCCGATCGCGACAATGAAGTTTCTATCTAAAATGTTGACCAATGGTTTTATTTCCTCATTACTTGCCATGTTTATTAGACTCTCTCAACCAAAAAGTTTCTCAAGCTATCCTGTAAGCGCACATAACCTATAAATTCAGTTGACGTTTGAAATGCTTATTGCATAAGAAAAAACAAGTATTATTTTCAGTTTAAAAGATCTTACTTAAAAAATCTTATAAATCATATGTATAAATGCTTGAAAACAAAAAATGCTTGAAATCTTAAGAATCTATTTATGCAAGCATATTCACAAAATCGTTATAAAAAATAAGCTTGCTAAGTAATTTTAATTACATTTTCAACCCTTCTTACATTAGAAAATTTTTAATATAAATAACGCCTCAAGAGACTTGTTTGATAAGCTATATCGAAAAATAAAAAATAACGTTAAGGCAGCATTTGCCTCGCTCAAAAATACGTTTAATGTACGACAGTGGCAAAAATGCCTTCTGATACTATTAAAGTGTATATTTCTAATCGTAAACTTTGAAGAAAGCTAAAAATATAGCGTTAGAATCTCCTTGGGATCGAGCCGTCGCTCAGTGTTGCCAAGAACCCGTTCACATTCTGGGACATATCCAGCCGTTTGGAGCATTGTTGGCAACAGATGAAAGTCTGGAGCAAATTACCCATGTGTCAGCGAATTTGGCACTCATGTTGGGTCTGACAGAAGACCGAGGAGATATAAGCAGTTTCTTGGGGCAGGATTTGCACAGCTTGTTGTCCGAGGAATTAATTCATGACCTGAGGGGTGCTTGTGGGTTGCCTTGGATTTATACTCAGCGAGAACGAGTTGGTGTTTATAACATTCGGGGCAAAGACTTTGAAGTCAGCGTTCATTCTAATGGCGATCGCACACTGATTGAACTAGAGCCGTTGCCTGTAGTTCTAGAACGCCCCACTACCCTGGTGTCTCGCATAAAATCGCTGTTGCAAAGCCTGCACAATTCAAATCTGCTTTTGGCTGCGATCGTTGAGGAGTTGCGAAATGCGACGGGCTTCGATCGGGTCATGGCCTATCAGTTTCTCCAGGATGGATCTGGGGAAGTTGTGGCAGAAGCCCGCTCCAACGATCTAGAGTCTTTTCTCGGGTTGCGATTTCCGGCGACCGATATTCCAGACCTGTCGCGATCGCTTCTGCTTAAAACCTCGTTACGGGTGATTCCAGATATTAATGCGACTCCCGTTCCCCTGCTAGCTTGGGATTCTGATGAAGACCCTTTAGATCTCTCTCTGGCTGAAATTCGCGGTGCCTCCTCCAACCATACCCAGCATTACTTACGGGGAATGGGTGTCAAAAGCAGTATGACCCTGGCAATTACCATCGGCGAGGAACTATGGGGGCTGTTCACACTACATCATACTCAACCAAGACTTCTCTCCTCAGAATTTCGGACAGCACTTGAGGTCTGCGGTATGTTGTTTTCCTTAAAATTGCAGCAAACTATCACTACCGAACACTTCTATATCCGTAAACAAGCAGCCAGGGTACTCACTCAGACCTTTACCCAGGTAGAACAAACAGAACAAACCTCTAACACTTCTAACAAACGTGAAAAGGTTCTGAATCAATCATGGCAAACCCTAGTCTCCAAAATTTTGCCACAAATATGTAAGCTGCTTGAAACTGATGGTCTATCCTTTGTGGTTGACCAAAAGATTTTGGCAAGCTACGGTCACGTTCCCCCCGAGCGATCGATTCTGGCTTTGATTAACCATCAACCATTCCAGTCACAAGCCCACTCCGACACCGAAATTATAACCGTTGAAAGCTTTGCCCAGCTAGAACTATCGACAACAGAATCACTCCCCCACAGTGTGTCATTCCCGATAGACTGGGGCGAAAGCGCGGGTGGTGGATTCTTTTTGCTGCCATATGGTACGAACCATTATTTTGTCTTCTTTAGGAATGAGCTGAGTAGTGAGGTGAAGTGGGCAGGGAACCCCGACCAGCAAGAACTTGTGGCAACGGATAATGAGGATTTAGAATTCCAATTTTCTCCAGCGCGATCGTTTGAGATGTATCAAGAGGTTGTTCGAGGATACTGCCGCCCCTGGAACGGTAGCGATTTAGCTATCATCTTAGAACTCAAAGACGCACTCAAGCGCGAGATCAATTTGTTTCTTCAGCGACAGCAAGACCTGCTAATTGCAGAACTAAAACACCGAGTCAAAAATATTTTGGCTCTAATCAGCTCCATCGCGAAGCAGACCAGCCGCTCTAAAACCTCGATTGCAGACTATATCAGCGCATTACAGCAACGCATTACAGCACTGGGGCTAGCCCATGAATTACTCAGCCATTCGGGGACAGAATGGCCCAATCTTAACGATCTTTTGACTATCGAACTCCGCCCTTACTTATCTAATGAGTTTGAGGGTGGCAAGCAGGTTCAACTCAACGGAACAGAGGTGAAGCTGAATAGCAACTTTATCCCCACCTTTATCTTGGTCATCCATGAATTAGTCTCCAATGCGGTTAAATATGGAGCCTTATCCGTTCCAGATGGCAAGATTATAGTCAACTGGCAGCAAGAAAATGGCGGTGCTAGCATCCACTGGAGAGAAGCTAATGGACCCAGGGTATATCCACCTCAAAACAAAGGCTTTGGCTGTGAGCTGATCGAACGGGCGATTCCTTATGAATTCGGTGGAGAAGCAACTTTACGCTTCCTGTCTACAGGTGTTGAGGTGGATTTCTGGTTACCCCAGAATTTGCTAGAGTGGGATTCTCTCAACCCGAAACTCCAGCAGCAACCAGTACAACGGGTTAAGAAAACTGTCGATCGCAATCGAGGAAAAGGAGCAACGCTAATCCTAGAGGACAGCATGCTGATTGCCATGGAGCTAGAAGATACACTAAAGGAACTGGGATTCGAGCGGGTGGACTCTGCACCTAAAGTTGCCCGCGCACTGGAGTTGCTGGAGCAAAATCAATACCGTATCTGTTGGTTGGACATCGATCTTAAACACGAAACCAGTTTTGCTCTTGCCTATGAACTTCTGAATCGAAACATTCCCTTCGTATTTGCAACGGGATATGACTCCAAGTTCACTTTGCCAAATGATTTAAAATCTGTGACCCTGCTTAAGAAACCCTTAAATTCAGCAAAAATTAACGATACTGTTCTTAGAATGCTAGAGACTTAAAGTCTTAAACTGACGTTACGCAGTTAAACGTAAAAATAGTAGTTTTAAAAACTAGGTGAAAAGATAATCGAATTCTTTAACCCTTTCCCTTTAACCTTTTCCCAATCCTTACAGATTGATTAGTGCGTAACATCAGGTCTTAATACAATCATCGTTTTTATTCTACATAGTGCAGTAAAATCCTGATTGCTATTAAACAAGTCGCGATACGTTCGGCAAATACAAAGAAGGATACTATGGCAACGATACTTATTTGCGAAGATGATATTCCTTTAGCTGCTTATTGGCGACAGTTGCTAGAAGCTGAGAACCATACCGTTTACTGTAGTGAAACGGTTACCCAAGCCTTACAGTTAGCTAAAAAAATAGCTCCTGACTTAATTATTACCGATATGATGATTCGGAAAAATGAAGAATTTCTGCCCGAAGGAGGAATTACTTTAGTAAACCAACTGCGCTGTAGAACCCAACACTCTATTCCTATTATCTGTGTCAGTGGCTATCGACCATCCAGCTACAATCTTCTTCCTGCACTAGAGATTGTCAAGACAATGAAAGTTGACCTGGCACTTTATAAGCCGATCTCTCCAAAAAAGCTTCTAAACGGAGTTCACAATTTACTAGTGCATTTGGGCTAATTAAGTGTCAGATCTGATTGACCAAATTTAAACAATAAGTAAATTCTGAAGTTCCCATAATTCCGTTTTTTGGCGCAAAAAGCGATCGCACTTTTCCAACTGGGATATGCGATCGCTTTTCGATTCCTTGCAGAATTATATTTAAATAGTAATACTGCTTTAAATTTTAGTTTTCACAGTAGTATTGCTCTGCTTAAACTTTTCTTATAGTAGATTTTCATAACCCCGCTACCGCATTTAACCAGTAATCATTTCATTTTGACTGCGGACAATATTTTCAGTTATCTCTGCAAGCTCACTAAGCTCTATTTCTAGTTTGCTGGCTTGCTGTTCGTAATCTAGCTTTTTAGCGATCGCAGCTCTTGCCAAGTCTTCTCTACCCTGACTTAAGGCTTTTTTGGCTACCTTGTTCCAAGCTTGAGATTCGGCGATCGCTTTTTGGTATTCTGGCTGTACCTGATTCCAGACAGACTTAATATCTAATAAGGCTTCTGAGGTGAGTCTTTTGGTAGTGCTGCTGTCTTTGCCTTTAAACGCCTGCTGGATTGGCTCGTATAGCTTGGATATATCGAGGGTAGTGATAGCTGGCAGATAGTTGCGAATTTGTTTGCTGTCGCTAATTCCCGTCTTACACCAGCAGGCAAAATGCTCGCAGTTATTGGTAAGCAGGTTATAGTCGTGTTCTCCCAATCTGCTTTTGGCTCTTTCTACGACTGCATCGGGAATATAGCCAAACCCCTGAGTATATTCGGCAACATAGGTGGGATTGTCTTTACTAAAGGTAGCCAGAGAAGTCTGTTCGATTACTTCGCTCGGCTTGCGATAGTGAATTACCGTACCGTCTCCACAGTCGATACCATAATGTTTATAGACTCCTTTTAGCTGTCCAAAATTTCGATATACGTAGATGCAGTCGCCTTTAGCCATTGAGTATTCTGTAAATTGAGATTACGCGAGACGTTTTTTAGCCTTTTTCAAGCCTAATTCCTGTCGCAAAAGCTCGATCGACTTCTCGCCAATATAATTATCCGTGCTAATCACATCGGGAACACGGATCAAATCTTCGCGCATGGCAATGATTTCTGCTTTGACCCGATCGTAACTCGTATAGCCCGCAATAATCGTGTGGGAAGCTCTAATTACCGCTCTCAATCGATCGCGATCGCTCAAAGAAGAGGTCAAAACTAATAAATCATCTCCTCGCTGGCTATTAACAATACTCGAAGCGACGCTCAATGTGCCTTCACTGAGGCTAACAATCCCCAAACAGGCTTGGGACGGCAAGGCCTTGATAATCTCCAGTTCTTTATTGAAGTCATACATATCGATCGGAATGACTCGAAAAGAGTTGGGGGGGACAATGGATAAGACTTCTTTAATAAAGTAGCGATTTGTAATCAGCGTGCCAAAGTTAATTTCCTCCAAGATCTGAGGTAGCGTCTCCAGTTCGATCAGCTCGACTTTAATCGAGAAGGTATCCTGTAGTTCTCGCTGGATAATTTCCCCCGCACCAATATCCCTTTTTGGTACTGTTACCACCACGCGATCGCAACAGCTAATGCGCCAGTCAATTTCTTCTAAAAATAGCTCTTTTACCTGCTCGATAGTACAGCCTAGGGCGATGACTTTCTCGACCCCCTCCTTGACGGCTTTGATCGAGTTGGCAACGCGAGAATCGGACTCATCAGCCAGGTTTTCTCGTTCATGTTGCTTAACATAAATACCAGACCCAGCAATAGATTCGACCAGACCACTTTCTTCTAGCTGCTGGTAGACTTTGCTGATCGTATTGCGATGTAAGCCTGTAATCATGGCTAACTGGCGCGTACTGGGTAAACGATGAGCGGGAGGATATTGTCCAGAAGCGATCGCAAACTGAATTTGGGCAAACAGTTGTTTGGAAGCGGGTACATCACTATCTGACTGGATTTGAAAGTTCAGCATGGAATTCAGCGCAGGTCAGGGTTTTATGTGCGCCATTGTAGGGGTAAATTTGATTTTTTTGTCTAAATAGTAAATATTTTTTGCTAAATAAAAGCCTAAATACTGTCTTTATGCAAAGAGAGATCGTTGTTTTTAAAGAAGTTGGGAAGTTCGGTAGATTGGGATTACATATACTGGGAAAGATAATTATGAAAAGTTCAAAACAATGTCGATCGCCAATAATATTCGTCCCGTTGTTGCTCAAGATGTTGCTGCTTTGAAAGGAATAATTGATGCTAGCGAACTATTTCCCTCAGAAATGCTCGAAGATATGATGTCTAACTATTTTGACAATGATGAAAGCCAAGATATTTGGTTGACTGGCGCGATCGAAGATCGATCGGTGGCGATCGCCGTCTTGATGCAGTCGCTACAATGGGGGAGACCCCCACAACGCGCTGCATCGCTATTGTGCGCCTGAGAAAATGACCGAGGGTACTTGGAATTTATATTTAATTGCCGTTCACCCTGACAATCGAGGACAGGGAATTGGTACGGCAATGGTACATCATGTCGAGCAGATGCTATCTAAACGGGGAGAAAGAATACTATTAGTTGAGACTTCTGGCTTGTCTGGTTTTGCTAAGACGAGATCGTTCTATCAACGCCGTGGTTATGAAGAGGAAGCGCGAATAAGAGAGTTTTATCAAGCAGGGGAGGATAAAATCGTGTTTCGGAAGTCTTTAATCTAACTGCTCAAAACATGAAAGAAAGTGCGATCGCCTTTTCCTGTTTGATATTGAATCAAGGATTTAGGGAAACGCACTTAAAAGTTAGTAACTAAATGAAATCTAAGTTTCAGAATCAGGAGTAGCAGCATCGAGAAAGGTGGGAGACAAGAAGGCAACCACCGCACCTAGCGCAAAACCGATTATATTGCGAAACAGAGGCAGAAATTCAGGAGTACGAGTCACTATAGGACCCATCCCAAAAGCGATAAACAAGATTCCCCACAGCGGAGACATAATTAGACCCCACTGCCAAGCGATGAACTGCTCGTCGGTGCGAGGAATTACCGCTACGCCTAAAATCACGCCACCGACAATAGAACTGATTAGGGTTAAGATCCACAGCTCATCTGATAGCCCAGGCACTGCATTACAGCCGTTTTTAAGTAGGCATCCTTTAACGGATTCTAAAGCTTCGACGATCGCATTATTCTCGCCATGTTCGCGGATATAATACATGTTTCCGAAGCGAGTCTGAAGTTCGATCCAGAAGTTACGAGGAAGCAGTTCATAGACATCATCACCAATGCTAAAGGCTAGTAGATTACCGCCTCGACTATCGGCTACAAGCAAAATACTCTTGTCATCTAGACCCCAAAACTTTTTCACTGCCCGACCAGGAGAGCGATCGTACTGGGTTAAAACCCGCATTTTCCAGCCTGTCTCTGCCTCAAAGATTTCTAGATTCTCGATTAAAGATTTTTCCTGTAATTCTGGCAATAAGTTAGCTAAATCGACGACAGGAGTAACTTCACTAGGCAACAATTCTGGGTTGTTGACTGCCAACGCGGGAGAAGTGAAGCAGGTCATGAAAACTAGTAAACAAGCCCCCAACATCATTAAAGATCGCTGTATCAACTTATTTGCCATGATTGTTTGATTTAAAAAATTATTGGTATACAAATTCGGATTTATAAAAGCGTTCTTATTTTTGTTACATTTATTTACCTTACCCTAAGATTATCAGCTATTAGTATTGCTGAACACAACAGATTTGCATAAAGTTTATTAAATAATCCTTTAGATTGACTACTATAGAAGGATAGTCGCAATTAAAAGCGATCGCATTCTGACTATAGATAGATCTATTTTTACCTCAACAGTACTATTGTTTTTACTGCTCTTGTTCTGAAGTTAATATATCCGAAGGGGTGTTTTTTAGTTTTACAGAATCAAAAACTTCTCTGGTTTCGGTTTCACGCCAGACTTTCCAGGCAGCTTTAGCCCCTGCAATCAAGCCAACGCTGCCCTGCTGCACCTGTTGAGCCTGCTGCTTTGCCGTTACCAATCCCCGATCCACCTGCTTGACGACTCCCGTAGCGTTACTGATGCCCTGGTTTAGATCGTCGGTTAGCTCCCCAACTTCCTTGCCTGTAAGACGAATGGCTTCTAGAGTTGGCGGAAATTCGCGATTGAGGGTGTCAAATAGCTTTTCGGCACTACGAGCTGCCCTTCCCACTTCTTGTAGAGTTGGAATCGTCACTATTAGTACGGCGAATAGGCTAAAAGAAACTAGAAGCAGAGAAAGTCCTAGCCAAAATAAGGGGTCTATCATAAAAGTTGTGCGGGGAGCATCTTCTAATTTTAAGGGGGATTGGCGCTGCTCCAGGTTAAATTTCAGAGCGAATTTTGTCCGTCTGTATCCAATTTTGTCGCTTTGACAGTGGCGCGACTAGTTTCTACGCCCGCCGCGATCGCTAACTTTAGACGTTCTAAAGTTCCATCCCAGTTTTCGAGAGTGGTTTCAGATAGGCGATCTGCCTGTATTTGAATGCTGGTGGTCAAATCTTCAGCAATTTCGGGTATGGCATCGGCAGATTTTTTGATTACTTTACGGGTTTCCTTGCCCGTACGAGGAGCAATTAGTAGTCCCATTAATGTTCCTACGGCACTGCCGATCGCTAAACCGCCAATAAAGACTCCTGTTGAATTTTGTTTTGACATGGTGTTTTAAACTCCTAATTTATCGGTTGTGAACTTTTTAGCCAGTTCGGTATTAGATTTAATCTTGCTATTTTGCTGCGATCGACTAACTGTTAGAGATCGAACAGCGATTTTAATAAAAACTTTTTTGATACCTAGATTATAGGTAATTCCGTTGAATTAATTGAATTATCAGCACGATAGAGTAGTAAAAGCCCTAGGAAAGCAGCGAATAAAAATTTCAGAATCTCGATGAAAAGCCAAATTGTTGTCTGTATACCAACCAATTTTCAAAATAGAAGGGAAGTTGCTGCTGCTTTAACAGACAGATACGGAGCAGAATATGTTTTTATGGGTCGAGTATTTTGCTCGACAACTACTGCCGACAGTTGTGCGATTGATATCTGCGATCGCCAAGCAGTCCTCCATCTCAAACTTCTACAAAACAAGACGATACAAGGCAGCGTTTTCGATTCCCAGACTGAAGTTAGCCTGGCTGATGATTTTGAACTGGCAGCGACAACTAGAATAGATCTTGTAACCCGACAGCAGATAAATCGCTCTGAGCAAATTATCTATCTCACTGCCGATCGTGTGGGCTATGATGCCTGTCTGCAGATTGCGCGACTAGCTGAGGTTTTATTAGCAATCGGTGGTATAGCAATAAAGGTCGAGTCTACAGGTATAGCCCATAGTCGCTCCAAATGGCTGGCAAACTATGATTCAGATGATGTCTTTGAGATCCAATCTCTCTACGTACGCTTAATTGAGGGAGAATATTATTATTCCTGTGGGATGCACAACTTTGGTAAGGCAGATGTAGCTATTTCCCTAGATGTAGATATTGGTTTGGCAATTTATGTAATGAATGTCTTTAATTACTATCGTCTAACCGAGTCGCCTATCCTCCAAGACGGACATACCTTTCAACCCGATGTGAGCTGCGATCGCTATCAAATTAAATGGATCGAAGACGATGAAGAGACACCAGACAGCCTTCTTCACAATCCTTACGGTAGATGGCTTTTAGTAATTAGTAACTAGCGATCGGTAATTACTGCAGCACCATTGGCGATTCCTCTAAGACTTCCTGCACTCGTTTAATTACCTTGATTAAATAGCTATAGTCTGGCAGTTGTTCATTAGTTAGATAGCCCGCATTAGAAGCAATAAAGGAAGGGGTTTGCGTCAGTGCAACTCTAATTTGTTCCTGCTGATTTCTTTCTAGGCGATCGCTAATTAGGATTGCTCCAGGAGGAATATTATGCCGATCTAAATAGACGATCTTAAATTGATTCGGCTTATAGTCTCGTTTGAGAAGATTGTAGTCAGATAGAGATAGCGCGCCAACAGTCACGGTATCATTATTAAGCAATTCTAAAATAGCCTGAGGCGTAGGAGCATAGGTTACTTCTTTAAAGTTGAGTCCATAGAGATTAAAGATTGGTAAGTAATAGCCCGTTGCCGAACCTTTTTGTCCCAAGGCAATAGTTTGACCTGCTAAATCTCCACGATTTTCTGCTTTTAACTCCGACTTGGTAACAATAACCGAACGAGTTTTATCTCTACCTTCTAGGGGAACTAATCCTTCGTATTTGTATCGATCGATAGCGATCGCTGCCAAACCTGGGGGAGCAAAAACCAAATCCCACTTCTTGTCGGCAATCTGCGTCAAGGCTCTTACTTCATTAAAAGTCGGCTCAAGCTCAATCGTGCTGTTTTGTTTTGTACCTAAATATTTTTGAAACTCAGCATACTCTTGCAGAGAGTTCTCATTTAGACCATAGCTAACCACGCCAACAGTCAACCTTTTTATCGTTGTTTCTGATGCGCGATCGCAGGCAGTTAGAAAAAATATTATTGATATTAATAAAATACGTTGTAGCTGCATATTATTTTTAACAAATAAACAATACCTTATAATCTTTTTTTATAATTCTCTTAACACAACTTAAACAATAGTTTGAGAAAACCCGTTTTTTTAAGGCTAAAAAAAATATATTATTTTAGCTAGCCTCAATTCTATATACTTTATTGGATATGCAGATATCTTTTTTGTGTTCTTTATTAAATCTTTATTTATAAAATAAATAATAGCTGTAAAAATGTATTCTTAAAGTATAAAAACTGCAGTATAAAGATGTTTAACAATCTTAAATTAGGCTCAAAGCTAAATATTCTATTGGCGGGTATTTTGCTTTTTCTGTCGATTACTATGGGTCTCGTTTTATCTAAAGTTCTCCAAAACTATGCCGAGCAGGTGGTGGTAGATCAAGCATCAATGCTAATTGAAACCATGAACTCAATCCGCAACTATACCAGCACCCAAATCAATCCAGAACTGTCTAACCGCCTAGAAACGGAAGAAGTATTTCTCGCCCAGACAGTCCCAGCTTATTCTGCCAGAGAAGTTTTTGAGCATTTGCGATCTTCAGAAAAATATAGTCAATTCTTTTATAAGGAAGCAACCCTCAATCCCACCAACGTTCGAGACAAAGCGGATAAGTTTGAGACGGAGATTGTTAATTCATTCAAGACCGATCCTATCGACCAAAAACAGGGTTTTCGCTCGATTCCAGGAGGAGAAATATTTTATATTGCCCGCCCTTTGAAAATTGAAAAAGAAAGCTGTTTGCGTTGTCATAGTGTCCCTAGTGAGGCTCCCGCTAGTTTAGTCGCCTCCTATGGTAATGAGAATGGTTTTGGCTGGAAGCTCAACGAAATTGTCGGCGCACAAATTATCTCCGTACCCTCTAGTAAAGTTTTTAGTGCTGCTCAAAAGCTTCGCTATTTGGTAATGGGGAAAGTAGTGATTTTTCTACTAATTGCCAGTGCTTTACTCAATTTATTTCTCAAATTTACCGTTACCGATCCTTTGAAAAAAATGTCAACCTCTTCTAAGCAGCTAAGTATGGGAGATATGGACATGGAATTCGAACACAAAAGCAATGACGAAATTGGAATTCTCGCAGCGTCTCTCAACCGCCTTAAAGTTAGCCTAAAAATGGCGATGGAAATGCTGGAAAATAATACTTAGTCAGATTATAAAATAAAGGCTAGAGTTATTTACTCAGTAGTCGCTGCCGAAATTGTTCTGCATGTCGAGCATCAGAAATTTTTGTGGCTAATAGATCGCAAAATTCTCGTTCGCCAATCTGAGGATTTTGCTTTGCCGTACGCTGACAAATAATATTTGCCATAGGTCCGATAAACTCCGCTAATGCAAGGCGACAACGTTCGATAAACTCTGACGTAATTTGGGGTGGAGAAGCAGGCGAAAAATTAGTAAGTTTGGTAATAGTGCGAGAGGGAGGAATAGATTCGGTTTTGAATCTTGAATTCTGAGAAACGGCGCTGAAATTTTCATCCAAAACTTTGAGACTAGAATCGATCGCAATCACCTCATTAAAAATTACTCTGCTATTTGCTGGGCGTTTTCGGGGTGAGAAAGCCATCATGCGGTCGATCAGATCGGCAAACTCAGGCAGGATATGGGGAACAGCATTACGCCAAATTAGCTGTTCTTCAGCAGGCTCATAAAAATTAGTGGGGTTTTGGGCAGTTAAAAGATAGATTAGCGTACCCCCTAGAGCATAAAAATCAGACTGTAACACTGCTTTGCCCCGCATCTGCTCCATGGGTGTATATCCTTGAGTCATAACTCCAGTGATTTCCCCTGCTGTCATTTTTTGCAGATAACTTTGAGTCACTTCTCTGACGGTGCCAAAATCAATTAAAGCCAAACAGCCGTTGGCACGCAGCATAATATTTGAAGGCTTGATATCGCGATGGAAAAAGCTTTTGTTGTGTACCTGTTCGAGAACTAAGGATAGCTCTGCCAGCCAGCGTAAAGCTCTTTTTGCCTTAATTGGGCGATCGCCTCTTTGTTTGATATATTGGCTGAGGTTAAGTCCCTCGATCTTTTCCATGACTAGACAATGAAGCGGTTCTTCCTTTCCTTCAGGAACATAGGTGAAATAGCCGTCTAAATCTGTTTTAGGAATGCCAGAGTGATCTAAAATGCCTAGTACCTGAACCTCTTGCTTGAACAGTTCGACATACTTAGGGTGGTTGTCCATTAAGACTTTGAGTACCCAAGGACGAGAATTTAGATCGATTATTTCGTAGGTTATGCCAAACCCTCCTTGACCAAGCTCTCGAACGACACGATACCTACCGTCTAACAATAATTCTGAGCCACATCCCAAACAAAAAATTGTTGTATCGGTATTATGTATCTTTTTACATTCAGGATTGATGCATAGACTCATTAGCTTTGATTAAAAATAAAAATATTAGAGTTATATAGCCGAGCGTTCTGAGCTATGGATAACCTCAGAACTATAAAAATAAAATATTCAGTCAAGCTCTATATTATCAAAAAGCAAATGCTCGATTGGTTATGAGTGTTTATATACAGCTTTATTCGAGCGTTTTTTTGAGTCTATTTACTCAGCTTGGCTATTCCAATAGCCATTGATAACCCCGTTCCAACTTCTCTTTGGCTCGAGAATCGACAATCTGACCGTGAGCCATAATAACTCGCTCAAAATCCCACCGTAGGATACGCAAGATTGATGCCTGAAGCTGCTGTTTATCCTTAACCGCAATTTTCTCTAGCCAGGAGGGTTTGAGAACTTCATAGCTACCTGGAACTCTAGCTGCTAATTGAGTAACGAGGGGAAAGGTGCGATCGAAGTTAAAAGCAGAGTCAGTAATGATGAGAGTCTTACTAGCAGAATGATAAAAGACAACTTCATTGACTACAGCTATTTTGGGCGGGACAAACACCCGAAATCCTGCAAATAAACAATATTCCAACTCCCCTGCAAATTCAACTACATCTTGAGTCAATATCGAGTCAATTTATAAGTTGATGGCGATCGCAAAATAGAGAGGCTTTACGCTTTTGCTAATTCCATAATCGCCAATTTTGCTCCTGACGATCGCGATTTGTTTCTACAATAGATAAGGGAGAAGATGGCAGGGAATTATTGTCATACAAAAGTCAAATTAAGTGTTAGATTTACTGCTGATCGTTGCTTTGGGATTTTTGGGAAGTTTTGGTCACTGCATGGGTATGTGCGGACCATTGACCGTAGCCTTGGCTCTATCTCAAGAAGGCAATTCCGATAGTCCTGACAAAATTATTCCCTGGCAATTTCATTTACTGCTCAATTTGGGCAGAATTCTGAGCTATGCCCTAGTTGGCGCTGCGTTAGGGGGCTTAGGCTCGGTTGTAGTCGCCAGTGGACAGTTGGCTGGCATTGGTAGCAGTCTACGGCAGTTTATGGCAGTCTTTACAGGTAGCCTGCTAATCTGGTTTGGCATCACTCAGATTAAACCCAACTGGCTACCGCGCCTACCGTTCTTACATCCCGTGACGGGAGACATTCATAACCGTTTAAATTCGGGCATGAGTCAACTTTCGACTAAACCTCGGTGGTGGACTCCAGCCTTGTTAGGTTCGCTCTGGGGATTTATTCCCTGTGGCTTCTTATATACCGCACAGCTAAAAGCAGTGGCAGCAGGAAGTCTGTGGACAGGGACGCTGACTATGCTTTGCTTCGGTTTGGGGACAGCACCTATGATGCTGGGGGTCGGAATATCGCTATCGAAAGTTAGCTCAGATCGCCGTAGCCAGCTTTTTCGTTTGGGAGGTTGGGTAACGTTAATTATTGGCATTTTAACTCTACTACGCTCCGATGCGATGATTGACTATACGGGACACGGAGCGCTATTGCTGTTGATGTTAGCTCTAGTCGCTCGTCCTTTGAGTGGCGTTTGGAGCGTACCCCTGCAGTATCGACGCATTATTGGGGTGGGGGGATTTATTTTAGCGATCGCCCATACGGCTCATATGTTGGATCATTCCCTCAACTGGAATCCCCAGGCGATCGCATTTATGCTGCCTCAACTACGTTTGGGCATAATATTTGGCTTTATTAGCTTGGCGATGATGTTACCTGCTGCTATTACCAGTAGCGATCGTCTACAGCAAAAACTTGGAAAAAGCTGGCGTAAAATTCATCTCCTCACTGTACCTGGGTTTATTTTGGCGATCGCTCATACCGTGTTGCTAGGCTCTCACTATTTGGGAGATTTACAGTTAAGCGCCGATAGTAAAATCAGAGTAGCGATCGTCATTTTCTTAGCGATCGCGATTCTATTGCTGCGCCTGTCTTGGTTTTGGAAAATCATCGGTCACAAAAAGTCTTACGTATCCGCAAAAAAATAGTGGGTTATATCAGTAGATGAATTCAATCGATTCAAAACTGTCTAAATTTATTGTTTATGCCTGTCCGACAGGAGAATTAAATACTCAGATAGAAACATTTTTCCAACGGAGTTACGAAGCCTATGGCAAGAATACTGCTCATGACTACATGCCACACTGTTCCCTGACGGGTTTCTTTCCCGACAACCCAAATTCTATCCCTTTCTATCTTGAGGCTTTAGAACGGGCTTATCAAAAAGCCAAACATCTATCTTTGAATATTCAGACTGTTCGATCGGGTTTTAATGATGACTGGCACGGAATAGAACTACAGGCAGAGGGGGTCAAGCAGCTAGTAAAACACTTTGCCCAAACAGAAGCGTCTCCCACTCGTAAAGAAGATATTCGTCTTAAAGATTGGCTGCACCTAAGTCTAGCTTACGGGTTTGAGTCAGAATTTCAGGAAAGATTAGAGACATTAGCTAGAGAAACAATAGACATAACAGCAGAGGTTGCCTGGGAGTTACGTTTCTATCAAAAGCTCGATCGCACTTGGAATTGCTTGCAGTCTTGGAATCTAGAAAAAGGCAGTAAGTAGAGACGTAGTAACACGACAAGCTTATAAAACAGCGCAAAAGAAAATCAATAAAAATTTATCTCTTTTTCACTCTCTGCGCCTTAGCCCGAACATAATCCAATACATCAATTAAATTTAAAAATAGATATCCTTCGCAGCCACCGCTATAATTAATCCTTAAATTACCGCTACATATAACCAATTACCAAAGATGCAATTTGCTCGCCGATTACAATCCTTTTCGAGTAATGTATTCGCTGATATGGATCGGGCTAAAACTCAGGCTAGAGGTTTAGGCAAAGAAATTATCGATCTTTCGTTGGGATCGTCGGATCTACCAGTAGCACCAAAAACTCTAGAAGCGATCGCTGATTCTCTCCAAGATCCGACGACTCACGGCTATTTGCTTCATGCTGGCACGAAAGATTTTCGGATTGCTGCTGCGGACTGGTACTCAAAACGGTTTGGCATTGTCGTCGATCCAGAAACAGAGGTGCTTTCTCTCATCGGTTCTCAGGAAGGAACAGCCCATCTACCCCTAGCCATTCTTAATCCAGGGGATGTTGCTTTGCTGCTAGATCCTGGCTATCCATCCCACGCGGGGGGAGTATATCTAGCAGGGGGCGAAATTTATCCGATGCAGTTGCTAGCAGAAAATAGCTTTCTACCCGTATTTGCCGATATTCCCCAGAACGTCTTAGCTAAATCGAAAATGATGGTGTTAAGCTATCCCCATAATCCAACGTCAGCGATCGCACCGTTAAGTTTTTTCCAGCAGGCGGTTGATTTTTGTCGCCAACAGGATTTGGTACTGGTACATGATTTTCCCTATGCGGATTTGGTCTTTGGCGAGCGTTCTCTTGCCCCTTCAGTATTGCAGGCAGATCCAGACAAAGAATTGAGCATCGAATTTTTTACCATGTCTAAGTCTTACAATATGGGCGGATTTCGAGTTGGTTATGCGATTGGGAATCAGAAGCTCATCAAAGCTTTAAAGCAAATCAAGGCGGTGGTCGATTTTAATCAGTATCGAGGCATTTTAAATGGGGCGATCGCAGCCTTAGCCAGCCCACCCGAATCTGTAGATTTAACAGTACAGGTTTTTCAACAGCGTCGAGACGTTTTTGTCAAAGCGCTCCAAGACTCTGGTTGGTCAGTACCAATGTCTGCAGCAACGATGTATGTCTGGGCAAAACTTCCTCAACCCTGGCAAAATGATTCCGTTGACTTTTGTACCAAGTTGGTGGCTCACACGGGCGTTGCTGCTTCTCCTGGTGCGGGATTTGGCAAAGCAGGAGAAGGTTATGTTCGATTTGCTTTAGTCAGAGAACCAGATATTCTTTGTCAGGCAGCACAGCTCATTCACCAGTTTTTAGCCATGCCCGTCTAATCTAAACAACAGTAATCATTCGGCAATTTTGAAATTTAAGGGGCGACCTCCTTTTTCGCAAAGCTCGAAATGGAAGCTATCATCCCAACATTTAGCTTAATTCGATTCATTATCGATTTTAAAGTCGCTATATTATTTAATGAAACCATTGGTTGACTTACTCACCAAATAAATTTATCTCCCCCAAATTGTGAATCGTAGTTATCTACCAGAGACAGTTGCCCATGTTCGTATTACTCAACAATCAATCTCAATGGGCAAAATTGAAGGAGAAGTTCAGGCTGCACAGTATGCATGGCAATTTAGGTGGCGTTTTCGCAACCGACAGCTATCGGTACAGCCATCCTTGGGCAGAGCCTTAATTCAAGAACCCCTCGAACGTTTTTTAGAACGCTGCGATCATCAGTTAGAGGCGGGTGGCGACTACACCTTTACGGTTCGGACAAAGATGTAGTTCGATCGGCGATTGTTAACTACTAGTTGCTGATGCCAAATATCTTTCGATCAATAAAATAGCCACAATATCATCCACGGGGCGAGGAGGAGTTCTCAAGCCTATGGGCATTAAAGCTTTTAAGCCTTTGGGGGGATACATTTGCCAATAGCGATCGCGCGCTTCTAAGGTACTGTTTGCTTCATTCACAGTCGCGAGTGCGATCGTTAAATTAAACTCTATTTGCTGCTGCCAAGCTTTGGAAGTAGTGCCATTCCCCATGACGATTAAATCTACACCATGTTCTTTAACTAACTGTTCGATTATGGCGATCGCCCGATCTGAATCAACTACCTGATGATATACAACCTGCTGCTGGCTATCCATCACCGCTGCGCCACATTTATCTCTACCAGGATCTAAACCCAATATTGTCAGATCTTCTCTGTTTAAATCGCTCACTAATTAATCAATTGCACGTCTACAGCTAATAGCTTACAGCTTAATTTAAGTGCTAAAAATTACTTTCCCATCGCGCATCACGACAAAATCAATTTTTAGTGGTCCAGCCGTAAAGGTATTTTCCGAGACAACCGCCTTGATTTCTTTTACGGGTTCGCTTGCCTGAGTAATTTTATTGACGAAATTAACGATATCTTCCACCTGATTATCGCCTATTTCAATCTCGCCTAAAGTTCCTGCTCGTTGAGCGCGAAATTTAGATACAGCTAAAAGCCAGTTTAATCGCTCCTGTACTTCTTCACGATTAACATTTCGAGAATCGATTGACACGGTAGCAATTTCTTCTCCCGCCTTAAAAATTTGTTTGTTCAAAGCCAAGTCAGCAAATACTCTAACTTCTTTTTCTCCTTGAACATAGTTGCCAGCCGAAATAACCCTAATTACATAATCTTGACCATCTTCGAGCTGTGATTCTAACTGTTCTACCTGAGAACGAGTAATCCTCACGATTCTTTGCTCTGATTTTGCACCACTAAATTGGGTTGCCTTAACCGCGTTTGTATTTGCCTGTCGCAGCAAACTATCGATCGCCGATTTTGCAGCCTTGGGATCGACAATTCTGACTACTGCTGAAGAGAGTACCTGTCCCTTAATAACGGCAATCTTCTTTTCTCGTAGTTCTTGATATGACTGCTCTAAGGCGGTTACGTTTCTGGCAAGAAAAGCCAGTTGAGACTCTAGCTGTTCTAATCTCTTGGTTCTCAGCTTAAGACTAACTTCGGCAGAGGCGATCGCCTCATCTAGCTGGGCAATCGAACGATCTCTTGACTGTACCTGAGTTTGTAACGACTGCTGCTGCTGCTGCAAATCATTGAGCCGAGTCTCTTTCTCCACTAAGATTAGATCTTGCTGACTAATCTTTGACTCTCGTTGCTGTAGCTGAGTCTGCAATTCTTGACTTTGTAGCTGAAGTCGATCTAACTCCGCCTGTCCTTTTTCTCGTTCTGCCAGTAGATTATCTAGTTCCTGCTGTAGCTTGGCTGCCTCGCTAGAAATCTGCTTAACCTGCTTTTTAGAATTTTCAAAGTCTTGGTTAATAGAATTAAGGTTGGCGACTGCCTCATTTTGGCGATTTTTTACCTGAGCTAGCTGCTTTTGAACTCGCTTTTGTTCTTTTCTGGCTTTGGCTAATTCTGTTTCAGTCTGTCTTTTTTCTTGGAGAATATCGTCTAGCTGAAAAATTCCTCTTCGTAAAGAGCCACTCAAACCAAACAAAATCCCTAGAGTCAGAGCCGAAATTAGCATCCCCGTAATCCAGGTGATAATCATCGCTGTTTGACGGGGACGGAGATTAAATAATCTAAGTCTTGCCTTACCTATTTTCGTGCCTACGCGATCGCCAAACACTGCAACAATACCGCCCAGAAGAAAAATTGCCGCAATCAGAATGTAACCGCTGGTCATGAAAAGTACTTAAATAATTTAGTCCTAAAATCAGCTCGAGCAAGCTGCTCTCTTATTAGGTTGCCAGCATCATTGTTGATTAGCCCATCTATTTTAAGCGAATTGTTGGCTCAATGCTACAGGGTTGTGTACCGTGATCTTTTTCTTGTGAATTGAAACTAGATTCTTTTCTCGCAGATCCCCCAAAAGCCTCGTAACAGTGACTCTCGTCGAGCCAATTGCCTCGGCGATCGCCTGATGGGACAATTTCAGATCGATTTTGATACCTTCGGTAGTGGGCGCACCAAAATCGCGACAGAGAATCAGTAAGAAACTGACCAAGCGCGAACCCATGTCTCTATGAGCTAGAGTTTCGATCATCATTTCTGTTTGCAGAATGCGAGAAGATAGTCCTCGTAGCATCAACAAAGATAGTTCGGGATTTTCTTGTAAAGCTTTCTCCACCTGTTCGATCGGCGCAGAGAGTAGTTCTACGGGGGTAAAAGCGACTGCATGATAGAAGCGATCGCTTTTTTGACCAGTGATCAAAGAAAGTACTCCAAATACGGTGTTTTCTCTCAACAGAGCCACTGTAATTTCCTCTCCTGCCTCATAAACGCGAGATAGCTTGACTGCACCTTTTAATAAGAAATAGACTCGTTCGGCAGGATCTCCAGGAAAAAAAATTGTTTTGCCCCGCTCAAAACTCTCCACAATGGGAGGAAAAGAACCACGACCAAGTTTACGAAAGACGGAAGCTAGGGGTTGATTTTGTGTCAATGGTAGTTCCATATAGCTTGAGCTAAGTTATATTACAGTGTGCTAGATGTTGCATTAGCCTAAATAGTTACATATTCTCACAATAGAGGCTTTGTCTAGATCGTAATTTTGACTCTTTTAGATAAAATTGTGGTAAATCAAAGTTTGAGTCGAATATGCTGGGTCTAATCTAATAACTTCAATGAAGAGCAGCTTTAGAACCCCGTAATTGCGATCGTAAATCGTTTTTAGTGCTTACACTAATTATAATACGGCTATGCCACTTCCCCAGGCAGTTGTAGGATAGATAATTGCAGCTAAACATTTGGGAAAAGACAGTGCTAGATTTGACTGGAAAAAATGCGTTTGTTACAGGCATAGCTAACAACCGTTCGATTGCCTGGGGTATTGCCCAGCAGCTACATAAAGCGGGAGCTAATATTGGGGTTAATTACCTTCCTGATGAACGAGGGCGTTTTGAAAAAAAAGTTAAAGATTTAGTCGAACCTCTCAGTCCTAGTATTATTGTTCCCTGTGATGTGCAGAACGATGAGCTACTAGACTCGATGTTTGACACCATTGAACAAGAGTGGGGCAAATTAGATATTCTAATTCACTGTCTGGCATTTGCCGATCGCGAAGATTTGACAGGAGATTTTTCAGCAACTTCGAGGGCAGGATTTGCTAAAGCTTTAGATATCAGCAGTTTTTCCCTCAACTGTCTAGCGGTTAGAGCCAAACCCCTGATGAAGGAAGGTGGCAGTATTGTTACCCTGTCTTATTTAGGTGGAGTCAAGGTAATTCCCAACTACAACGTTATGGGTGTGGCAAAATCAGCTTTAGAAATGAGCGTACGCTATCTAGCTGCCGAACTCGGTCAAGACAACATTCGCGTCAACGCTATTTCTGCAGGACCAATCAGAACTCTAGCTTCTTCTGCCGTCGGGGGAATTCTCGATATGATCCGCCATGTCGAAGCAACCGCACCTCTACGTCGCACCGTTACCCAAACAGAAGTTGGCAATACCGCAGCCTTTTTGTGTAGCGATCTTTCTAGTGGCATTACGGGTCAAGTTATCTATGTTGATTCTGGATATGAGATCATGGGTATGTAGCTTTTTTGTAGCTGCAAGCTTTAAGCTGTAAGCACGACGGGCTTTGCTCATTAAGGGCGAATATGAGTCTGTTCTATAGAGCATATAGCTGAGGCTATGGCTGTCAGTTAAAATGAGTTCCTCGATTAATTAGGTGTAATTATTATGCAAACTAGCGATCGCAAATTAGATTCAAAAGATAATCGTTCGGATCCTTCTTTTGATAACTGGATGTCAAACACCAGAACGGCATCTGTAAACCGTAAGACAGGAGAAACGGATGTCAAGGTAAAGCTAAACATAGACGGTACGGGTAAATGTCACGCCGATACTGGCATTCCTTTTTTAGATCACATGCTGCACCAAATTTCTTCTCACGGCTTGTTCGACCTCGATGTTCGAGCTACTGGCGATATTGAAATTGACGATCATCATACCAATGAGGATGTCGGGATTACTTTGGGCATGGCGCTGGCAAAAGCGTTAGGCGATCGCAAGGGTATTACCCGCTTTGGTCATTTTATTGCCCCTCTCGACGAAGCTCTAGTTCAAGTGGCTCTAGACTTTTCGGGCAGACCCCACCTTAGCTATGGCTTAGAAATACCCACTCAAAGAGTCGGGACTTATGACACTCAGCTAGTGAGAGAGTTTTTTGTCGCGGTAATCAACCATTCTCAGATGACCCTTCATATTCGCCAAATGGACGGTCTAAATTCTCACCATATTATAGAAGCAACTTTTAAAGCCTTTGCTCGCGCCATGCGGATGGCAACGGAGATAGATCCTCGTCGGGCGGGTAATATTCCTAGTTCAAAGGGAGTCCTTTAACAGCTAATAGATCGTGGTCAACAAACGTCGGGTGGGCAAGTGAAGCACCAAACTATGAACTTACAAAGGATGTTCATGCCCACTAGATTAGTAATCGGTAATTAATAATTAGTAATCAAATTGGAAGTATCTAACAAGTGGGTCGAGGTTGATAATCAAGGCTTAAAGATCGATGCCTACCTGGCAATGCCCGAAACGACAGGAATCTATCCAGGTATCATCGTTATTCAAGAAATATTTGGGGTCAACGAACATATCCAAGAAGTTACAGCAAGAATTGCCAGAGAAGGATATGTTGCGATCGCTCCAGCAATTTATCAGCGTCAAGCCCCTGGTTTTGCCGTTGGCTACTCCGAAGACGAAGTAAAAGAGGGACGAAAACATAAGGTTCAGACTCAAGCAGCAGAATTACTCGGCGATATACAAGCCTGCATTGACTATTTATATAGTCAGCCACAGGTTAAACAGTCGGGAGTTGGCACGATTGGTTTCTGCTTTGGCGGTCACGTGGTATATCTGGCAGCCACTCTAGCTGATGTTAAGGCGACGGCTTCTTTTTATGGCGCGCAGATTGCAACCTGGTGTCCTGGGTCAGAACAAGCAACTATTGCTAGAACTCAGGATATTAAAGGTGCGCTTTACGCTTTCTTTGGTACAGAAGACCCCTTGATTCCTAACGAGCAGGTCGAGCAAATAGAGCGAGAATTACAGAAACATAATATCGACCATCGGCTATTTCGTTATGAAGGTGCAACTCACGGATTTATGTGCGGTCGTCGTCGCAAAAGTTATAATCCTGATGCAGCCCAAGATGCCTGGAAAAAAGTGCTAGACTTGTTTAGCCAAAAGTTGTGAGTAGCTCAATTACTCAGTTCGACCGTTAATATTAACCATCTATACAACTATGTCTGATTCAACCTCTGTTCCCAACTCATCTCAAGCTTTCTCAATGGCGGATTTTGAGAATGCGCTTCAGAAATATGATTATGAGTTTACAAGAGGGCAGAAAATAAAAGGAACGGTAGTTCAAGTTGCTTCTGAAGGAGCATATGTTGATATTGGCGGTAAATCTCCTGCTTTTGTGCCGACAAACGAAGCAGCCCTGGGTTTTGTAAATGACCTGGAGGCAATTCTACCTGTTGGTGAAACTAAAGAGTTTTTGATTATTCGCGAACAGGATGGAGAGGGGCAGGTAACGCTTTCTCTGCGCCAGCTAGCTTTGGATGAAGCTTGGGCGGACATAAAGGAAATGGCAGAAACGGGAAAATCAACTCAGTTAAGAGTTACTGGGGTTAACAAAGGTGGTATTACTGGAGAAGTTTCGGGCTTGAGAGCCTTTATTCCGCGATCGCATCTACAGCAGCGAGATAATTTAGATTCTTTAGTCGGTCAGCTTTTGACCGCTACCTTTTTAGAAGTTAACCAAGAAAATCGCAAGCTGGTTCTTTCCCAAAGAGACGCGATGCGCGCGGTGGCAATGGACAACATTCAAGAAGGCGTTTTGATGCCAGGTAAAATTGTCAACATCAAGCCCTATGGCGTTTTTGTCGATTTAGAAGGGGCAACAGGTCTATTGCATATCAAGGAGATTAGTGGGGCGAGAGTTGAATCCTTAGACAATCTCTTTGAGGTTGGACAACAGATCAAGGTGGTAATCAAGCAAATTGACGAACATCAGAATAGGATGTCTCTTTCAATCAAGGCTTTAGAATCTTATGCAGGGGAGAATCTTGAGAAGCTAGAATTGGTAATGGCAGATGCAGAATCAAGATGGGAAAAGGCACAGAATCCAGATACAGAAGCTTCTACTCCCAAAGCGAAACAAGCCAAATCAGAGCAGACCGATCGTACCGAATTAAAAGAACCGACTGCGGAAGTCCCCGTAGCAGATGCACCTGTAGAAATGGAGCCTGAGGCAGCCGATACGTCGGCAGATACACCTGTAGTAGATGAAAGCCAGGCTGCTACTCCCACCGAAGCCGAAAGTTAAAGCTGACAAATTGAGTTGAGAGTTTTAATAACTTTAGGAGTCATGTAAAAATAACTTGAACAATTAGAGCGTAATTTTGGGTTTAACATTATAGTTCCACTCACCATGAAAAGTATCTCGCTCAATAGCAATGTTATTAAGTTCTTTGTCTGTGACTTTAAT